>Ga0190271_10000005_pt1 | contig 263448 bp, 273 predicted proteins | sample Popmic356T_FD_133747 | JGI IMG/M metagenome (GOLD analysis project Ga0190271, IMG submission 133747) | Populus adjacent soil microbial communities from riparian zone of Weber River, Utah, USA - 356 T | ecosystem: Environmental > Terrestrial > Soil > Riparian zone | place: USA: Utah...
CCGCTTCGCGACCTCCGACCTCAACGACCTCTACCGCCGGGTGATCAACCGCAACAACCGGCTGAAAAGGCTGCTCGACCTCGGTGCCCCCGAGATCATCGTCAACAACGAGAAGCGGATGCTCCAGGAGGCGGTCGACGCCCTGTTCGACAACGGTCGTCGCGGCCGCCCGGTCACGGGTCCCGGCAACCGTCCCCTGAAGTCGCTCTCGGACATGCTCAAGGGCAAGCAGGGCCGGTTCCGCCAGAACCTGCTCGGCAAGCGCGTCGACTACTCCGGCCGCTCGGTGATCGTCTCCGGCCCGAGCCTGAGGCTGCACCAGTGCGGCCTGCCGAAGCTGATGGCGCTCGAGCTCTTCAAGCCGTTCATCATGGCCCAGCTCGTCGAGCGCAAAGCCGTGCAGAACATCAAGGCGGCCAAAAAGATGGTCGAGTCGATGATTCCCGAGGTCTGGGACGTGCTCGAGGAGGTCATCCACGAGCACCCGGTGCTGCTCAACCGCGCGCCGACCCTCCACCGCCTCGGCATCCAGGCCTTCGAGCCGGTCCTCGTCGAGGGCAAGGCGATCCAGGTCCACCCCCTGGTCTGCCACGCCTTCAACGCCGACTTCGACGGCGACCAGATGGCGGTCCACGTGCCGCTCTCCGCCGAGGCCCAGGCCGAGGCCCGGATCCTGATGCTCTCGGCGAACAACATCCTCTCGCCGGCCCACGGCGCGCCGCTCGCGACCCCGACCCAGGACATGGTGCTCGGGATCTACTACCTGACCTACGGACCAGACGCCGAGGCGCTCCAGAAGATCGACGAGGAGCTCAAGGCGGGCAAGGGCGCCGCCAAGAACGGCGATGCGCCGAAGGTGTTCCGCTCCTCGCAGGAGGCAGAGCTCGTCTACGAGAACGGCGGCTGCAAGCTGCACGACCAGGCCGAGTACCGGCGCGCCGGGCGCGGTCACTTCCTGACCACGGTCGGGCGGATCATCTTCAACGAGAAGATCGAGCGGGCGCTGGCCGAAGCGCTCAGGGACGATTTCGACCCCGATCAGTTCGAGTTCGTCAACTTCTCGATGAAGAAGCGGAACGTCAACGAGATGGTCTCCGATCTGGTCGAGGCCTACGGGGCGCCGGCGGTATCCGAGGTCCTCGATGCCTTCAAGGACCTCGGCTTCCACTACGCCAGCCAGGCCGGGATCACGGTCTCCAAGAACAACGTCGTCTCGCCTCCGAGCAAGGCCGAGATCCTCGACCGCTACGAGAAAGAGACGGCCGCGATCCAGGGCCAGTACGACGACGGCTACATCACCGCGGAGGAGCGCCACGAGGCGGTCACCGCGCACTGGAACCGGGCCACCGACGAGGTCGCCCAGGCGATGGAGGACAACCTCGACGAGCTGAACCCGATCTTCATGATGGCCAACTCGGGCGCCCGCGGGTCGTTCAAACAGATCCGCCAGCTGGCCGGTATGCGCGGCCTGATGGCGAATCCGAAAGGCGAAATCATCGAGCGGCCGATCAAGGCCAACTTCATGGAGGGCCTCTCGGTCCTGGAGTACTTCATCTCCACCCACGGCGCCCGAAAGGGACTCGCCGACACGGCGCTGCGCACGGCGGACTCGGGCTACCTGACCCGCCGTCTCGTCGACGTCGCCCAGGACGTGATCGTCCGCGAAGAGGACTGCAAGACCAAAGACCACATCGAGATGGCGCTCCGCAAGGACGACAACTCGCTGAACGAGAACCTCGCCGGCAGGTTGGCTGCGAAAAAGCTCGAGACCAAACGCGGTCGCGAGCTGCTCAAGCGCAACCAGGAGATCACGATGGAGGACGTCGAGGAGATCGCCGAGGCGTTCGGCGACGAGTCCGATGTGATGATCCCGGTGCGCTCGACCCTAAAGTGCGAGGCCGACTCGGGCGTGTGCCGCTCCTGCTACGGAGTCGCTCCGGCGACCGGCTTCACGGTCAACATCGGCGACGCTGTCGGCATCATCGCCGCCCAGTCGATCGGCGAGCCGGGCACCCAGCTGACGATGCGGACCTTCCACACGGGAGGCGTCGCCGGTCAGGACATCACCCAGGGTCTACCGCGAATCGTCGAGCTCTTCGAGGCTCGTAAACCGAAGGGCTTGGCGCAGATGGCCGAGGCCGCCGGGAAGGTCTCGATCGAAGAGACCGACAAAGCGCTGAAAGTGATCGTGATCGAGTCGAGCGGGGAGGAGCACTCCTACAGCTTCCCGCCGCGGACCCGCCTGCACGTCGCCCACGGCGACAAGGTCGAGATCGGCCAGCAGCTCAACGAGGGCTCGCTCTACCCGGCCGACCTGCTCGCGATCCGCGGGCGCACCGACGTCGAGCTCTATCTCGTCGCCGAGGTGCAGAGGGTCTACCGCGCCCAGGGCGTCGACATCAACGACAAGCACATCGAGCTGATCGCCAGGCAGATGCTGAAGAAGGTGCGGATCGAGTCGAAGGGCTCGACCGAACTGCTGCCCGGACAGCTCGAGGATCGCGGCAACCTCAAACGGCTCAACAAGAAGACCAAGGAAGCAGGGGGGACCCCGGCCAAAGGCGAGGAGGTCATCCTCGGGATCACCAAGGCCTCGTTGGCCACCGAGTCCTTCCTCTCGGCCGCCTCCTTCCAGGAGACGACCAAGGTCCTCACCGACGCCGCGCTCGAGGGCAAACGCGATCGTCTCGTCGGGCTCAAGGAGAACGTGATCATCGGCAAGCTGATCCCGGCGGCGACCGGCCTCAAGCACTACCGCACCCTCGCGGTGGAGCCGGCCGTGCCGATCGAGCCGCCGAGCGAGGAGGGCCTCCTCGACGAGGAGGAGCTCCAGGCCGAGCTCGGGATCGACGGCTCCGAGACCCCGGTCGAGGGCTTCGGCCCCTCGTTCGCCGAGGAGCTCGAGGAGCTCGCCCAGGAGATCCAGTCGACCTCCGACGACGGGCAGTCCTCCAACAACTAGGCCGCGCCCGCCGAGCGGGCACCGTCTTTCTCTATATAGGCAACGAGGAGGGGCCCCGTCCGGCCCCTCCTTCGCGCTGCCCCCTTAGTAGATTGGCCGCGTGGCCAGTCTCAGCAAGGTCTGCATCATCGGCGCCGGCTCGACCGGGCTCACCGCCTGCCAGGTCCTGAAGTCCCGCGGGATTCCCTACGACTGCTTCGAGAAGGGGACGCAGGTGGGCGGCAACTGGCGCTACGAAAACGACAACGGTCTCTCCTCGACCTATCGCTCGCTGCACATCAACAGCGCCCGCAAGCTGATGTCGTTCAAGGCGTTCCCGATGCCGGATTCCTACCCGGACTACCCGAGCCACTGGCAGGTGGCCGAGTACTTCGACGCCTACGTCAAGCGCTTCGGCCTCGCCGAGACGATCACCTTCGGCACCGAGGTGGTCTCGGTCGTCCCCGCCGACGGCGGCTGGGAGGTGACGGTCCGCGACGGCGACGGCGAGCGGACCGAGGCCTACCGCGCGGTGATGGTCGCCAACGGGCACCACTGGAACCCGCGCTGGCCCGAACCGGCCTTCCCCGGCTCCGTTGGGTTCGAGGGCGAGCAGATCCACGTCCACCACTACCGCGAGCCGGACGTCCTCGTCGACAAGCGGGTCCTCGTCCTCGGGATCGGCAACTCGGCGGTCGACATCGCGGTCGAGTCCTCACGGATCGCCGAGCGGACCTTCCTCGCGATGCGCCGAGGCGCCTGGGTGCTGCCGAAGTTCATCAACGGCAAGCCGGTCGACGAAGCGGCGCCCCCGGCGACCAGCTTCCTGCCGCTCGCGCTCCAGCGCTTCTTCATGGGACGGGCCCTCAAGGTCGCGGTCGGCGACATGGAGACCTACGGCCTGCCGAAGCCCGACCACAAGCTGCTCGAGGCGCACCCGACCGTTTCCTCCGAGCTCCTGCCCCGCCTCGGGCACGGCGACATCGAGGTCAAGCCCAACATCGACCGCTTCACGGGCGGAAGGACCGTTCGCTTCGACGACGGCAGCGAGGAGGAGCTCGACCTGATCGTCTACTGCACCGGCTACAGGATCAGCTTCCCGTTCCTCCCCGAGGACGTCTTCCGCGCCACCGACAACAGGATGCCGCTCTACAGGCGGATGGTCGATCCCGACCATCCCGGGCTCTACTTCATGGGCTTCATCCAGCCGCTGGGACCGGTCATGCCGATCGCCGAGGCCCAGGCCGAATGGGTCGCCGACCTGCTCCAGGAGAAGACGACGCTTCCGTCGAGCGCCGAAATGAAGACCGAGATCGCCGCCTACGAACGCTGGCTGAAGAGGCGGTTCGTGGCCTCCAAGCGCCACACGATCGAGGTCGACTTTCACCCCTACATGCGGCAGATACGCCAGGAGCGCAAGCGCTCGGTGGTTCAGTCGGCCTGACGGGAGTGGGCGGGCGCGGGTTCGCACCCATCCTTCAGAACCCGCTCCCTGCGGTCGCTCACAAGTTCTGCCGGATGGGCGCGAACCCGCGCTCTCGCGGCGCCCCCGGCAGGTCCGCCGTGCGGACCGCGAGGGCGTGGTCGCAGCGGACGCCAACGGTTGAAGCCGTGGCCCTCTCCGCTTTCGGGCTCGTATGCCTCTGCCGGGGGGCGGCTCGCCCACCAGACCAGCCAGAGGGCGGCGAAGACGGGGATCTTGAGGACGACGAGGAGGAAGAAGATCGGCCAGAAGCCATGCATCTGATTCAGTCTAGCCCCCTCGGTCCTCGTCTCCGAGGCTCTTCGCCCAGGCCAGAAGCGCCTCGATATGACCCTCCTCGAGGCCGAGAGCGGGCTCGGTCGGGACCAGCAGGGTCGGCTCGGGCCGATCCCGGGCCCACTCGTAGCAGCTGTCGTCGAGGCTGTCGTCGATCCAGGCCACCGCGCGGCCGCGGCCGAACTCGTCGAGCGGGCCCAGCTTCCAATGGGCCGATCCGAACCGGGCGGCGCCGCCGAAGCTGAGGACCGGGAGCTCGGGCACGCCGAGCATGTTCGGGAGGTATTCGTTCGCTTTCTCCTCCCAGCCCGTCGCCCAGACCATCTCGAACGGCTCGCTCAGGCGATTGAGCCGCTCGCCGGCGGCCAGCGAGATGCAGTGGACGACGCCGTCGACCATCTGGAAGCGGGCGCTGCCCGAGGGCGGCGGCTCGTCGAAGCCGAAGAGGCTGATCACCCCATCGACGTCGACTGCGAGGATCGGGCGATCCATGGGGCGGAGGCCCCTACCAGCGGTAGTGCGCGAACGCCTTGTTTGCCTGGGCCATGCGGTAGATGTCGTCCTTCCGCTTCCAGGCGCTGCCCTGCTGCTGGGTCGCGTCGAGGATCTCGCCGGCGAGGCGGTCCGCCATCGAGTACTCGCGACGGTTGCGGGCGTAGTCGACGAGCCAGCGGACCGCGAGCGTGCGGGCGCGGCGGGCCGGGACCTCGACCGGGACCTGGTAGGTCGCTCCGCCGACGCGGCGGGAGCGGACCTCGAGGACCGGAGTCAGCTGTTTGATCGCGGCTTCGAGGGTCTCGACCGCGTCCTCGCCCGATTTCTCGCCGACGATCGCGAGCGCGTCGTAGACGATTCGCTCGGCGAGGCCCTTCTTGCCGTCGCGCATCACCTTGTTGATGACCTGCTGGACGAGCCGGTTGCGATGACGAGCGTCGGGCTCGACCGGGCGGATGGTGGCTGCGGACCGGCGTGGCATCAGGAAGCTTTCACGCCGTAGCGCGAGCGGGCCTGCTTGCGGTCGGAGACGCCGGCGGCATCGAGGGTTCCGCGGACGACCTTGTAGCGGACGCCCGGCAGATCCTTGACGCGACCACCCCTGACCAGGACGACGGAGTGCTCCTGGAGGTTGTGCCCCTCGCCGGGGATGTAGGTCGTGACCTCCATCCCGTTGGTGAGGCGAACACGCGCGATCTTGCGCAGGGCCGAGTTCGGCTTCTTCGGCGTCACGGTCGCGACACGGGTGCAGACGCCGCGCCGCTGCGGGGCGGCGACGGCCTTCTTGCGGCCCTGACCGGACTTCAGACCCGGCGTCGTGGTCTTCTTCTTCGGGCGCTTGCGGCCCTTGCGTACGAGTTGGTTGGTGTTAGGCACGGCCGCGCATAGTAGCGGGAGGAGGCCGCAAAGAGTTGACCGCGGGCCCACCGGCCCTCGGGCGGGGCGCCTTGGCGGGTCGCGGCGCCGGCGCCAGCAGCAGCAGCAGACCACCGATCATCATCCCGGCGGCGGCGGCGAGCTGGGCGTAGAAGCCATCGGTGAGGACGGCGGTGGCGCCGGCGAAGCGCGAGGCCTGGCCGCTGAGGTCGAGGCCGGCCGGCAGGTCGACGATGAGGACGACCGCCGCGGTCAGCAATCCGAGGGCGAAGACGATCCGGCCCAGCCGCCGCCGGCCGCGGACGAAGACGAGGAGGCCGAGCGCGGCGCCCAGCAGCGCCACCGGGACCAGGGCGTAGGAGTGGGCATCGGTGGGGGTCTCGTGGGCGACGGTCGGCGCCTCGGCGATCGAGTCCCCGAGCTGGGCGTATCCGGGCTGGCCGACCTCGACCCCGCGGAAGTCGACGAACTGCGCCACCAGGAGGCAGAGGGACGCGGCGACGATCAGGCAGGCGACGCCGCGTTCGGGGGTCAGCGCGGCGCTCGCCCTGGTCGCGGCGCGGCTCGACCAGGCGAGAAATCCCCGCGTGCGGCGCTCTGCCCGGCCGAGGAGACGGAAGAGGAGGATGCCGACCGGCCGCAGGCGCCGTCCCAGCCAGCGCGCGACCCTGCCGGCGCCGGCGTACACGGGCCGGCCCCAGCGCAGCGAGCGGCGCGAGAAGCCGGTCCAGAGGTGGCGCCCCCGGTGGATGCCGCGGACGACCGCCGGCTCGGCCGTCCGCAGGGCGCGATCGGCGGCGCGGTCGACGCGCCGGGTCCACTTCCGTGCCCGAGCGCCGATCGATTCCCTGCGGCGCCTGCGCGCTGCTACTATTCCGCGTCGCTTGGGCCGCTTCTTCGCAGCGGGCCTTCGCGGGCCCGCAAGGGCCTTTTTCTTGGGCCGATCCCGGTTCTCGCCGGAAGGCTTCTTTTTCGCTCGTCCCCGCTTCAAACCAACCCTTACCTTAAGACCATGCCACGAAGCTTCCCACTAGAGAAAACCCGGAACATCGGGATCATGGCGCACATCGACGCCGGTAAGACGACGACGACCGAGCGCATCCTCTACTACACCGGTCGCACCCACAAAATCGGCGAGGTCCACGAGGGCGCCGCCGTCATGGACTGGATGGAACAGGAGCAGGAGCGCGGCATCACGATCACCTCCGCCGCCACCGCCTGCGAGTGGAACGGGCATCGGATCAACATCATCGACACCCCCGGCCACGTCGACTTCACGGTCGAGGTCGAGCGCAGCCTCCGGGTCCTCGACGGCGCCGTCGCCGTCTTCGACGCCGTCGCCGGGGTCGAGCCGCAGTCGGAGACCGTCTGGCGCCAGGCCGACAAGTACAAGGTCCCGCGCTTCGCCTACATCAACAAGATGGACCGGACCGGCGCCGACTTCTTCAACGCGGTCGAGACGATGAAGGACCGGCTCGGCGCCAACCCGCTGCCGATCCAGCTGCCGATCGGCAGCGAGGGCGACTTCGTCGGCGTCGTCGATCTCATCGAGATGAAGGCGCTGGTCTGGAAGGACGAGCTCGGCACCGAGTTCGAGACCGAGGAGATCCCCGACGACCTCAAGGACCAGGCCGAGGAGTACCGGACCGAACTGATCGAGGCCTGCGCCGACTACGACGACGAGCTGATGGAGGCCTACCTGGGCGAGGAAGAGATCCCGCACGAGCGGATCGCCGCCTCGCTGCACCGGGCCTGCCTCGACACCAAGGTCACGCCCGTCCTCTGCGGTTCCTCGTTCAAGAACAAGGGCGTGCAGCCCCTGCTCGACGCGGTCGTCGAGCTGCTGCCGTCGCCGCTCGAGGTGCCCGCGGTCACCGGGCTCGTGCCGGCCGGCAAGGGCGAGGACGAGCCGACCGAGGCCGAGCGGCCCGCCGATGACAGCGGCCCGTTCGCGGCGCTCGCCTTCAAGATCATGACCGACCCCTACGTCGGCAAGCTCACCTACTTCCGCGTCTACTCGGGCAAGCTCGAAGCCGGCGGCCGCGTCCTCAACGTCAAAACCGGCAAGACCGAGCGCATCGGCCGCCTGCTGATGATGCACGCCAACAGTCGTGAGGAGATCGAGGAGGTCTACTCGGGCGACATCTGCGCCGGCGTCGGCCTCAAGGAAACGGGTACCGGCGACACCCTGGCCGCCCCCGATGCGCCGATCGCCCTCGAGAGCATCGAATTCCCGGAGACCGTGATCGCGGTCGCGATCGAGCCGAAAACCAAAGCCGACCAGGAGAAGATGGGCACCGCCCTCCAGCGGCTCGGCGAGGAGGACCCGACCTTCCGGATCGAATCCGACGAGGAAACGGGCCAGACCCTGATCCACGGGATGGGCGAGCTCCACCTCGAGGTGATCGTCGACCGGATGCTGCGCGAGTTCAAAGTCGACGCCAACGTCGGCAAGCCGCAGGTCGCCTACCGCGAGACCGTCCGCAAGGACGCCAAGAAGGTCGAGGCGCGCTTCGTCCGCCAGACCGGCGGCCGCGGCCAGTTCGGCCACGTCGTCATCAACCTCGAGCCGGTCCCCGGCGAGGGCTTCGTCTTCGAGAACAAGATCAAGGGCGGCGCGATCCCCGGTGAATACATCGGCCCCGCGGAACAGGGAATGAAGGAGGCGCTCGAGAACGGCGTCAAAGCCGGCTACCCGATGGTCGACGTCAAGGTCGAACTCATCGACGGCTCCTTCCACGACGTCGACTCTTCGGAGATGGCCTTCAAAATCGCCGGCTCGATGGCGATCCAGGAGGCTGCCCGCAAGGCCAACCCGGTTCTGCTGGAGCCGGTGATGGCGGTCGAGGTCGTCACCCCCGAGGACTTCCTCGGCGACGTGATCGGCGACCTGAGCCGGCGCCGCGGCAAGGTCCAGGGCCAGGAGCAGCGCGGAAACGCGCTCGCGGTCCAAGCCTTCGTGCCGCTCGGCGAGATGTTCGGGTACGCCACCGATCTGCGCTCCTCGACCCAGGGCAGGGCCACCTACACGATGCAGTTCGAGCGCTACGAGGAGGTGCCGACGAACATCGCCGAGGAGATCGTCGAGCACCGCGCCGGAGAGCCGGCAGGAGCCACGGCCTGAATCTGGCTATATTTCCCAGGTTCGCCCGCAGGCAGGGCCTCGTAACCCTGCCAGGCAGCTTTCACAAGACTTAAGCACCAAACTCAGACAGAACAGACTTCGAAAAGCGAAAGGTAGAACGGAGAGCGATGTCCAAGGAGAAGTTCGAGCGCGATAAGCCGCATGTCAACGTCGGCACGATCGGCCACATCGATCATGGAAAGACGACGCTGACAGCGGCGATCACGAAAACGCTCTCCACGGTCGGCGGCGCCGAGGCCCAGAGCTTCGAAGAGATCGACAACGCTCCCGAGGAGAAGGAGCGCGGGATCACGATCGCGACCTCCCACGTCGAGTACCAGACCGACAACCGCCACTACGCGCACGTCGACTGCCCCGGGCACGCCGACTACGTGAAGAACATGATCACCGGCGCCGCCCAGATGGACGGCGCGATCCTGGTCGTCTCGGCCGCCGACGGCGTCATGCCCCAGACCCGCGAGCACATCCTGCTCGCCCGTCAGGTCAACGTCCCGCACGTCGTCGTCTTCCTCAACAAGATCGATCAGGTCGACGACGAGGAACTGGTCGAGCTGGTCGAGGAGGAGGTCAAGGAACTCCTCGACGAGTACGACTTCCCGGGCGAGGACACCCCGATCATCAAAGGCTCGGCCCTGAAGGCGCTGGAAGGCGACGAGGAGGCCCAGAAAGCGGTCTTCGAGCTGGCCGCGGCGCTCGACTCCTACATTCCGGAGCCGGTCCGTGAGCTCGACAAGCCCTTCCTGATGCCGATCGAGGACATCTTCTCGATCACCGGTCGCGGCACCGTCGCCACCGGGCGCGTCGAGCAGGGGATCGTCAACACCGGCGACGAGGTCGAAATCGTCGGCATCAAGGATTCCGAGAAAACGACCGTCACCGGGGTCGAGATGTTCCGCAAGCTGCTCGACCAGGGGCAGGCCGGCGACAACATCGGCGCCCTGCTGCGCGGCACCAAGCGCGAGGACATCGAGCGCGGGCAGGTTCTCTGCAAGCCGGGTTCGATCACCCCGCACACCAAGTTCAAAGCCGAGGTCTACTGCCTCAAGAAGGAGGAGGGCGGCCGCCACACTCCGTTCTTCTCGGGCTACCGGCCTCAGTTCTACTTCCGCACCACCGACGTGACCGGCATCTCCAACCTCCCCGAGGGGACGGAGATGGTTATGCCGGGTGACAACGTCGAGATGACGATCGAGCTGATCCAGCCGATCGCCATGGATCAGGGTCTGCGGTTCGCCATCCGCGAGGGTGGGCGCACCGTCGGCTCGGGGGTCGTCTCCGAGATCATCGAGTAGCGACCTCCTCGGGGCGGGCCTCTGGCCCGCCCTTTCGCTGCCGCCGGCAGCGAAGACAACTGCAAGGACATACGACCGGGGCGGCGCCCCAAAACAGGGGCCCCGCCCTCTTTGCGCGATAAGTGCGCAAGGAAGAAAGACGCGAGAGAGACAAAATTTCGAAGTGGCAGCTATAGCGGCACAAAAAATCCGGATCCGACTGAAGGCGTACGACCACGACGCCATAGATCGGGCTGCCCGCGAGATCGTCGAGACCGCGGAGCGCACCGGCGCCAGCGTCTCGGGCCCGGTCCCGCTGCCGACCGAGAAAAACGTCTACTGCGTGATCAAGTCGCCGTTCAAGGACAAGGACTCGCGCGAGCACTTCGAGATTCGCACCCACAAGCGGCTGATCGACATCCTCCAGCCGTCACCGAAAACGGTCGACTCGCTTCAGCGCCTCGACTCGCTGCCGGCCGGCGTCGACATTGAGATCCGCCTCTAGCGCCATGGCAGCGATCCTCGGCAAAAAGCTCGGCATGACCCAGGTCTTCAAGGAGGACGGGACGGTGGTGCCGGTGACGGTGATCGAGGCCGGTCCCTGCAAGGTGACCGCGGTCCGCGACGCCGATCGCGACGGCTACGCCGCCGTCCAGCTCGCCTTCGGCGAGGTCAAGGAGGGCAAGCTCAGCAAAGCCGAGGAGGGCCACCTGAAGAAGGCCGGCTCGGCTCCGAAGCGCCACCTGGTCGAGTTCCGCGACGAGGCCCTCGGGGCCGAGGAGGGGGAGGGGCCGAAGATCGGCGACGACGTCACCGTCGAGTCCTTCGAGGCCGGCCAGATGGTCAAGGTCTCCGGCGTCTCGATCGGCAAGGGCTTCCAGGGTGGGATCAAGCGCCACAACTTCAGCCGCGGCCCCGTCAGCCACGGCTCCCACAACGTCCGGGCGCCGGGCTCGATCGGCGCCAGCGCCTTCCCCGCCCGCGTCTTCAAAGGGATGAAGATGCCCGGGCAGATGGGCAACAAGCGGATCACCCAGAAGGGGCTCGAAGTCGCCGACATCGACGCCGAGCGCAACCTGCTCCTGATCAAGGGCTCGGTGCCCGGGTCCAAGAACGCCGTCGTCGAGGTGCGGACCGATGGCTAAAGCGGCCGTGCTCGGCAAGACCACCAAAGCGGACCTCCCGAAAGAGATCTTCGGCGAGCCGTTCCACCAGTCCCTGGTTCACGAGGCCGCCCGCGCCGACCTCAACGCTCGTCGCAGCGGCAACGCCTCGACCCTGACCCGCGGCGAGGTCGCCTTCACGTCGGCCAAGGCCTGGCGCCAGAAGGGCACCGGCCGCGCCCGCGTCGGCACGCTCGGCGTCCCCAACCGCTACGGCGGCGGCGTCGCCTTCGGTCCGAAGCCCCGCCACTACACCGTCAAGGTCAACCGCAAAGCCCGCCGCCGGGCGATGCGCGCGGCCCTCTCGATCCACGCCGAGCGCGGTTCGATCGCGGTGCTCGACGCCGGCGCATTCGATACGCCCTCGACCAAGTCGGCCGCCCAGGCGCTCGCCAAATGGGGCGCCCGCCAGCCTTCGCTGATCGTCCTCGACGTCGAGGAGACCGGCGCCGTCAAGAGCTTCCGCAACATTCCCCGGATCCAGGTCGCCGAGGTCGGTGCGATCGGCGTCGCCGACGTGATCGGCGCCGCCTCGCTGGTGATCTCCGAAAGCGCTCTCGAGAAGCTGAAGGAGCGCCTCGGCTGATGGACGCCCGCACCGTGATCATCCGCCCCGTCGTCTCGGAGAAGAGCTACGCCCTGATCGCCGAGGGCAAGTACACGTTCCGGGTCGACGACCGTGCCCACAAGACCCAGGTCGCCCGGGCGGTCGAGGAGATCTTCGACGTCAAGGTCGCCCAGGTCAGGACCTCGAAGGTCCGCTCCAAGCCGAAGCGCCGCGGGCTCAGCAGCGGCCGCACCCGGGCCTGGAAGAAGGCGATCGTCCAGCTCGCCCCCGGCGAGCGGATCGAGCTGTTCGAAGGCGCGGAGACCGCGTAGGTAAGAGATGCCGAACCGCAAGACAAAACCGACCAGCCCCGGACGCCGCTTCGCGACCTACCCGCTGCGCGAGCCGCTGACGACCGACGAGCCCGAACGGAAGCTGACCGAGGGCCTGCGCAAGTCCGGCGGCCGCAACGTCAATGGACGGGTCACCGCGCGCCACCGCGGCGGCGGCGCCAAGCGGCGCTACCGAAAGATCGACTTCAAGCGCCTCAAGGACGGGGTGCCGGCCAAGGTCGCGACGATCGAGTACGACCCGAACCGCAGCTGCTACATCGCCCTGCTCAACTACGCCGACGGCGAGAAGCGCTACATCCTCGCCCCGGCCGGGATCTCGGTCGGCGACCAGGTCCAGTCCGGCCAGGGGGCCGACATCACCCCGGGCAGCGCCCTGCCCCTCCGCGACATGCCGACCGGCACGATCGTCCACAACGTCGAGCTCGTCCCCGGCCAGGGCGGCAAGCTCGGGCGCGCGGCTGGCACCGCGATCCAGCTCGCCGCCAAGGAGGGCGACATGGTCACCCTGAGGCTTCCTTCCTCGGAGATGCGGATGGTCCGCGCGGACTGCCGGGCGACCGTCGGAACCCTCTCCAACGCCGAGCACCAGAACATGAAGGTCGGCAAGGCCGGCCGCAGCCGTCACAAGGGCAAGCGCCCGCAGACGCGCGGCGTGGCGATGAACCCGGTCGACCACCCCCACGGCGGCGGCGAGGCCCACCACACCCCCGGCGGGCACCCGGTGACCCCCTGGGGCAAGCCGACGCTCGGCTACAGGACCCGCAAGAAGGGCAAGCAGTCCGATCGCTACATCGTGCGCGGCCGGCGCCGCGGGAAGAAGAAGAGGTAGGCCATGGGACGCTCGACGAAAAAGGGACCGTGGGTCGAAGAGGCCCTGATGAAGCGGGTCAACGCGATGAACGAGTCCGGTCAGAAACAGATGTTGAAAACCTGGTCGCGGACCTCGACGGTCTTCCCCGAGATGGTCGGCCACACGATCGCCGTCCACGATGGCCGCAAGCACGTTCCCGTCTTCATCTCCGAGTCGATGGTCGGGCACAAGCTCGGCGAGTTCGCGCCGACGCGGACGTTCCGCGCGCACTCCGGCACCGGGAAGGGCTCCGAGTAGAGATGGCCGACGACAAAAACGACAAAAAAGCGAAAAAACCGGCCAAAAAAGCCGCCGAGAAAAAACCGGCTGCGAAAAAAGCCGAGGGCGGGAAAGCGGAGAAGAAAGCCGAGAAAAAACCGGCCAAAAAAACCGCTGCCAAAAAAGCTTCGGGCAAAAAAGAGCCGGCCAAGAAAGCCGCGAAAAAAACCGCCGCTAAAAAACCGGCGGAGAAAAAACCCTACGTGCCGATCGTCGTCCGCGCGAGCTCGAAGTACGTGCGGGTGGCGCCCCGCAAGGCGCGTCTGATCGCCGATCAGATCCGCGGCCTGCACATCGACAAGGCACGGGCCCTGCTCCAGTTCTCACCGCGCGGCGCCGCTCACGACATCGGCAAGCTGATCGAGTCGGCCGCCTCGAACGCGGAAAACAACCACGACCTCGATGCCGACGAGATGCGGGTCGCCGAGATCACCGTCGACGAAGGACCGACCCTGAAGCGCTACCGCCCCCGCGCTCTCGGCCGCGCGACGCCCATCCACAAGCGGACCAGCCACATCGCCGTGGCCCTGAGCCCGGAAGAGGAGTAGCCAGACCCATGGGACAGAAGATCCACCCGATCGGCTTCCGCGTCGGCTACATCCAGGATTGGAAATCGAACTGGTTCGACGAGAAGGGCTTCGCCGACACCCTCTCCGAGGACCTCGAGATCCGCGATCACATCGTCGGGAAACTCGCTCACGCCGGCCTCTCGGACATCACGATCGAGCGCCGCGGCGAGGTCACCGTCGACATCCACACCGCGCGCCCCGGCATCGTGATCGGCAAGTCCGGCAGCGAAGTCGACGCCCTGCGCAAGGACCTCCACAAGCTGACCGGCAAACCGGTGAAGGTCAACATCCGCGAGGTCAAGCGCCCCGAGCTCGACGCCAAACTGGTCGCCCAGTCGATCGCCGAGCAGCTCCAGAACCGGGTCGCCTTCAGGCGGGCGATGAAACGCGCCCTGACCTCGGCGATGCGCTCCGGCGCCAAAGGCGTGAAGGTCCAGGTCTCCGGCCGCCTCGGTGGCGCCGAGATGGCGCGGACCGAAGGCTATTCCGACGGGCGGGTGCCGCTGCACACCCTGCGCGCCAACATCGACTACGGGTTCTTCGAGGCGAAGACGACGGCCGGCCGGATCGGCGTCAAATGCTGGATCAACAAGGGCGAAGTGATGCCCGAGGGCTTCCGCTCCGACCAGGTGCCCGGTGACGAAGAGTCGCCGGTCGGCGCCGGTCGCGGCGATGGCCGTGGCCGCGACGGCCGTGGCCGCGGGGGAGGCGGTCGCTGATGCTGATGCCGAAGCGGGTCAAGCACCGCAAACAGATGCGCGGCCGGATGCGGGGCAACACCAAGGGCGGCAGCCACGTCGCCTTCGGCGAGTACGGGCTGAAGGCGATGGATCGCGGCTGGATCACCAACCGCCAGATCGAGGCCGCCCGCGTCGCGATGACCCGCAAGATCAAACGCGGCGGCAAGGTCTGGATCAACGTCTTCCCGGACAAGCCCTACACCAAGAAGCCCGCCGAGACGCGGATGGGCTCGGGCAAGGGCAACCCCGAGGGCTGGGTCGCCGTCGTCAAGCCCGGCAAAGTCATGTTCGAGCTGGCCGGCGTCCCCGAGGACCTCGCTCGCGAGGCCCTGCGCCTGGCCGGACACAAGCTTCCGATAAAAACGAAGTTCGTCGCCCGCGAGGGGGTCGAGTCCTGATGAAGGGCAGCGAGGTCCACAACCTCAAAGACGACGAGCTGGTGTCGAGGCTGCTGGAAGCCAAGCAGGAGGCGTTCAACCTGCGCTTCCGCCACGCGACCGGCGAGCTCGAGAACACCGCCAACATAAGCGCCTCGAGGCGCGACGTCGCCCGCCTGATCACGGTCGCCAAGCAGCGCGGGATCGACGTAGACAAAGAGCTGAGGAAGTAGCGATGGCAGACGACGAGAAAAAAGACGTAGAGACGACAGACGGGGACGCCTCGACTGCGGGTCCTGACGTGGCCTCGGAGGAGTCTGCGGGCGGGGGCGATGCCTCCGTTCTCGACTCCTCCGAGTCCACGCCACCCGCAGATGATGCGCCCCCGGCCGACGACGCTCCCTCTGAGGACGCGCCGGCAGACTCTCCTGCCGCCGAAGAGGCTCCTGCGGCGGAGGAGGCCGCTGAGCCTGACCCCGAGGACGATCTTCCTTGGAAGGAGAAGCGGCGGCTCGAGCGCTCGCGGCGCTCGCATCAGGCCGGTCCTCAGCTCAGCGTCGAGGAGCGCGCCGCCAAGCGGGCCGAGGAGCGCAAGCGCCAGGCGGCCGCCCGCCGCAAGGGCCGCGCCGCCGCGAAGGCCAAGCACCCCGCCGGGACCGGCACCGCGCCGGCCGAGCGCGACGCCAACGCCGCCAAGATCCGCCAGGGGATCGTCGTCTCCGACAAGGGCGAGAAAACGATCACGGTCAAGATCGACATCGTCCGTCGCCACCCGACCTACGAGAAGGTGATCCGCCGCTCGCGGACCCTGCACGCCCATGACGAGGGCAACGAGGCCGGAGCCGGCGACGTCGTCCGCGTCGTCGAGACCCGACCGCTTTCGAAGACCAAGCGCTGGCGCCTGGTCGAGGTGGTGGAGAAGGCTGGATGACCCACCTCGCCCCCTCGCACACCCGGATGACGGCGCATGTCGTCGCTGGACCTGCGTCCTCGGGTTCGCCTTTGGCACCGCCAAAGTCTTCACCCTGCGTCCTTGACCAGCTCGCCCTGCGCCGCTCCCGCGCGCACGCGGGAGCAAGGTGGGTCATCAGGTGATCCAGCAGGAGTCGAGACTCAAGGTGGCCGACAACTCGGGCGCGAGGGAGATCCTCTGCATCCGGGTCAAGGGCGGCTCGCACCGGCGCTACGCGGGTGTCGGCGACGTGATCACGGCGACCGTCAAACAGGCCAGCCCGCAGGGTGGGGTGCGCAAGGGCGAGGTCGTCCAGGCGGTGGTCGTCCGCACTCGCAAGCAGCTCGGGCGCGCCGACGGCACCTACATCTCGTTCGACGAAAACGCCGCCGTCCTGATCGACCCGCAGAGCAACAACCCGCGCGGCACCCGCATCTTCGGCCCCGTCGCCCGCGAGCTCCGCGATCGCAACTTCATGAAAATCGTCTCGCTCGCCCCGGAGGTCCTGTGACCATGGGACGGACGATGCGGATCAGGAAAGACGATCAGGTGATGATCATCGGCGGCAAGGACGCCGGCAAGACCGGGCGCGTCACGCGCACCGAGCCGAAGCGCAACCGTGTCTACGTCGAGAACCTCAACATGATCACCCGCCACGAACGGCCGCGGTCGGTGAAAGACGCCCAGCGCGGCGGCGAGGTCGGCGGGATCGTCACCAAGGAGGGGCCGATTCACGTCTCCAACGTGATGCTGCTCGACCCCAAAGACAACAAGCCGACCCGGATCGGCGTCACCCGCGACAAAGGCGGGCGCCAGCGGATCGCCAAGCGCAGCGGGACGGCACTCTGATGGAGGCCGGGACCGTGACACCCCAGACCCAGCCGGCGCCGCCGCCGCGGCTGCGCGAGCGCTACCAGCAGGAGATCCTGCCGGCGCTCGTCAAGCGCTTCGGATACTCGACGCCGATGCAGGCCCCGACGCTGACCAAGATCACCCTGAACATGGGCGTCGGCGAGGCCAAGCAGAACAACAAAATGCTGGAAGCGGCGCAGGAGCAGCTGGCGACGATCGCCGGCCAGCAGCCGAACGTCCGCCGCGCCCGCAAGTCGATCGCCTCCTTCAAGGTCCGCGAGGGGATGCCGGTCGGCGTCTCGGTGACGCTGCGCCGGGCCCGGATGTGGGAGTTCCTCGACCGGCTCTGCTCGATCGCCGTGCCTCGAATTCGCGACTTCCGCGGCCTCAACCCGCGTTCCTTCGATGGCCGCGGGAACTACTCGATGGGCGTCAAAGAGCAGCTGATCTTTCCGGAGATCGACTACGACTCGGTCGACGAGGTGCGCGGCCTGGACATCACGATCACGACGACGGCGGCGACCGACCTCGAGGCCTTCGAGCTGTTGCTGCGGCTGGGCATGCCCTTCGCCCAGGAGGGTCGCCCCGGCAGCGCCGACGAGGAGCGGAAAGCCGAAGAAGAAGAGGAGCAGCGCAAAGAGGAGGCCCGCGCCAAAGCCGAGGCCGAGCAGGCCGCCCTCGAGCAGCTCAAAGAGGAGAACCCCGACGCTTATGCCAAGCCCGAGCCGGAGGCCGAGGAGGCCGAGGAGGGCGACGGCGCCGACAGCGACGAGGGCGAGGCCGAGGACAAGCCCGACGAGGAGAGTTCAAACGATGGCTAAGACTTCCCAGAAGGTCCGTCAGGGCCGCAAACCCAAGTTCAAGACCCGGGCCTACAGCCGCTGCCGCCGCTGCGGCCGCCCGCGCGCCGTGTTCCGCAAGTTCGGCCTCTGCCGGATCTGCCTGCGCGAGGCCGCGCACGAGGGCTACGTGCCCGGGATGACGAAGTCGAGCTGGTGAGGGACCGATGCTGACCGACCCGATAGCCGACTACCTGACCCGGATCCGCAACGCGATCGGCTCCGGTCACGACGAGGTGGAGATTCCCGCCTCGCGACTGAAGCTGGAGATGTCCCGCATCCTCAAGGAGCAGGGCTATATCCTCGATTTCGCCAGCGAGAAGGGGCGGGTCGGCGATGAGATCAAGATCCGCCTCAAGTACACCGACGACCGTCGCCCGGTGATCGCCGGCCTGAAGCGCATCTCGCGCCCGGGCCGCCGGCGCTACGTGGACCACAAGCAGGTTCCGCGTGTCGACGGGGGCACCGGCACCGCGATCGTCAGCACCTCGGTCGGCGTGATGACCGGCCACGAGGCAAAGCAGAGGGGCGTCGGCGGAGAGGTCGTCGCCTACATCTGGTGAGAGGTCGATGAGCAGAATCGGAAGAAAACCCATCGAGTTGCCGGAGGCCGTGACGGTCGAGATCGCCCCTGGGCGGGTCGCGATCAAGGGCCCGAAGGGGGAGCTCGACCAGCCGCTCTCGCCGGAGATGAAGATCGAGCACGCCGATTCGGTCGTCACCGTCGAGCGGCCGACCGACCGCGGCGAGCACCGAGCCCTCCACGGCCTCACCCGCAGCCTGATCGCGAACATGGTCGAGGGGGTCACCAACGGCTTCGAGAAGAAGCTCGAGATCCAGGGCGTCGGCTACCGGGCCCAGCTCAAAGGCAAGACCTTGGAGCTGGCCCTCGGCTACTCGCACCCGGTCACGATCGAGCCGCCGGAGGGGATCGAGTTCGAGGTCCCGCAGCCGACCGAGATCACCGTGCGCGGGATCGACAAGCAGCTCGTCGGCCAGGTCGCGGCCGACATCCGCAAGCGCCGCCCGCCGGAGCCCTACAAGGGCAAGGGCATCCGCTACAGCGACGAGCACGTCATGCGGAAGGTCGGTAAGCGCGCATGACCGTCGTGACCAAGCGCCAGGCGCGCCTCCGCCGTCGCCGCCGCGTCCGTGCTCGGATCGTCGGCAGCGCCGAGCGCCCGCGGCTCTCCGTCTACCGCTCCAACAAGGGAATCTTCGCCCAGCTGATCGACGACACCAAGGGCCACACGCTGGCCGCGGTCAACTGGATCGAGCCGGAGCTGCGCAAGCTGACGGCGACCGAGCAGGCCCGGCGCGCCGGCGAGCTGCTCGCCGAGCGCGGCAAGGCCGCGGGGGTCGAGAGCTGCGTCTTCGACCGCGGCGGCTACCAGTACCACGGCAGGGTCAAGGCCCTCGCCGAGGGTGCCCGCGAGGGGGGTCTGCGCTTCTAGCCGCTACGGTGGTCGACTGCTTATGAAGGGCATGGACATGACAAACGTGGAGACGGTGAGCCCCAAGGGCCTCGATCTCCAGGAGCGGGTGATCGAAATCAACCGCGTCGCCAAGGTGGTCAAGGGCGGTCGCCGCTTCTCGTTCACCGCGCTGGTCGCCGTCGGCGACGAAGAGGGCGTGGTCGGGATCGGCTACGGCAAGGCCCGCGAGGTCCCGCTGGCGATCCAGAAGGGCGTCGAGAACGCCCGCAAGAACTTGATCCGGGTGCCGAAATACGGCCAGACCCTGACCCACAAAATCATCGGGCGCTACGGCGCCGGACACGTGGTCCTGCGCCCGGCCAGCCCGGGTACCGGGGTCATCGCCGGCGGCGGCGTCCGCGCCGTCCTCGAGCTCGGCGGCGTCCGCGACGTCCTGACCAAGTCGATCGGCACCCAGAACCCGATCAACCTCGTCAAGGCGACGATGGACGGCCTCGTCCGCCTCCGCCGCCCCGAGGAGGTCGCCGAGCTGCGCGGGCTGACGGTGTCCCAGGTGCTGGGCGTTTCGAAGTCCAACGGCGCCACCGAGACGATTTCCGCCGAGGCCGAGTCGACGGCCGATACGGCTCCCGCCGCCCCCGGACGCGAAGCGGAGGAGGCGGCGGTTGATGGCGAAGCCCAGCCCGCGGCCGACGACGATCCCAATCTGACTCCTTCGGAGGAGGCCGAGGGCCCCGCCAAGACGGCTGAGTCGCCTCCCGAGGCAGCCCCGGCCGCCGCGGCCGCTGAGCAGCCTCAGGACGAGGCGTCGGCTGAGCAGGACGCCGCTCCGGCCGCGCCCGCAGAGGGGGAGACCGAGGTGGACAACGCGGAGCAGGCAGCTGCCGACATTCCGGCCGCGCAAGAGGCCGCCGAGCAGAGCTCTGAGTCATCGGAGGAGAAATCCTCATGAGCGGCGTGCAGATCAAGCAGGTCCGGTCGACCGCCGGCACCAATCCTTCCCAGAAAGCCACCCTCGAGGCACTCGGGCTCGGTCGCATCGGCAAGTCCGTCGAGCGCCCCGACAGCCCCCAGCTCCAGGGTCAGCTCCGGGTCGTCTCCCACCTGGTCGAGGTGAGCTCCTGATGGCTGAGAAAAAACCGGCGAAAGAGAAAGCGAAAGCGCAGAAAGCCGAGGAGCAGGAGAGCGAGCGCACGCAGGAGATCGGCCTCCACAACATCCGGCCGAAGCCCGGCTCGCGCCGCCCCCGCAAGCGGATCGGCCGCGGCGAGGGAAGCCGCGGAAAGACCTCCGGCCGCGGCCACAAGGGCTACGGCTCGCGCTCGGGCGCGAAGCGCAAGGCCGGCTACGAGGGTGGTCAGAACCCGATCCACATGCGGATGCGAAAGCTTCGCGGCCCGCACAAAAAGACCTCGATGCCGTTCGAGAACTTCCGCACCAAGACCCAGCCCGTCAACCTCGCCGAGCTCGAGGAGCGCTTCGACTCCGGTGCCGAGGTGAACCCCTCCTCGCTGAAGGAGAAGGGGCTGGCGAAGCGCTCGGACCCGGTCAAGATCCTCGCCCGCGGTGAGATCTCGAAGAAGCTCGAGGTCCATGCGCACGCCTTCAGCGCCGCCGCCAGGGAGAAGATCGAGGCGGCCGGCGGTTCCTGCCACACTCTGGAGCGCTGATGCTCAGGACCATCGCGAACGCATTCAGCGTCGCCGACATCCGCAAGAAACTCGCGTTCACGGCGGCGATGCTGTTGCTCTACCGGCTCGGTGCCTTCATCCCCTCGCCGGGGGTCGACCTCGACGCCGTTCGCGAAGTCCAGAACAACTTCGGCGGCTCCAACATCCTCGGCTTCCTCAACCTCTTCTCGGGCGGCAGCCTCGAACGGCTCTCGCTCTTCGCGCTGGGGATCATGCCCTACATCACGGCGTCGATCATCCTCCAGCTGCTGACCGTGGTCGTCCCCTCGCTGGAGAAACTCCAGAAAGAAGGCGAGGTCGGGCAGCAGAAGATCACCCAGTACACGCGCTACCTGACCGTCGGGCTCGCCTTCGGCCAGTCCTTCGGCTACGTCCTCCTCTTCCGGTCGTTCGGGGCCGAAGCGGGCGCCGACAACGAGCTCGCCTCCCTGGCGGGTCCGAAAGTCCTGCTGATCGTGATCTGCCTGACCGCCGGCTGCACCCTGCTGATGTGGCTCGGGGAGCTGATCACCCAGCGCGGGATCGGCAACGGGATCTCGCTGATGATCTTCGCCTCGATCGTCTCCGGGCTGCCGCAGGGACTTCAGGCCTGGTGGGAAAACCCGGATCAGGTCTTCGTCGTGATGATGCCGTTCATAGCCCTGGCGGTGATCGTCGCGATCGTCTTCGTCCAGGAGGGGCAGAGGCGGATCCCCGTCCAGTACGCGAAACGGATGGTGGGCCGGAAAATGACCTCCGGCGGCTCGACCTACCTGCCTCTGCGCGTCAACATGGCGGGCGTAATCCCGGTGATCTTCGCGGCCTCGATCATGGCCTTCCCGCCGACCATCGGGCAGCTCCTCAACACCCCCGCGGCGCTCGACTTCGCGGCCTTCTTCAGCCCCAACAGCTGGGCCTACGTGGTCGGCGAGGTCTTCTTCATCATCATCTTCACCTACTTCTATACGGCCGTCACCTTCAATCCCGTCGATCAGGCCGACAACCTGAAGAAATACGGCGGCTTCATCCCCGGCGTGCGCCCGGGGCGGCCGACGGCGGAATACCTTGACCGGATCCTCTCCCGCCTCACCTTCCCGGGGGCCCTCTACCTCGGCGCGGTCGCGGCCCTGCCGACGATCCTGATCAGCCAGACCTCGGCGAACTTCTTCTTCGGCGGCACATCGATCCTGATCGTGATCGGGGTCGCGCTGGACACCGTGAAGCAGCTCGAGGCGCAGCTGATGATGCGCAACTACGAGGGCTTCCTCAAATAGGCGCCGGATGCCCGAGCAGAACCTCGTCCTTCTAGGCCCTCCCGGCAGCGGCAAGGGAACGCAGGGCGAGCGGTTGCAGGAAGACCTGCGGCTCCCCTACTACGCGACCGGCGACATCCTCCGCGCCGCGGTCCGCGAAGAAACCGAGCTCGGCCGGATCGCGAAGGAGTACATGGACCGCGGCGACCTGGTCCCCGACGAGGTCATCGTCGGCGTGATCGCCGAGCGGATCGACTCGAGCGAGGCCGCCGACGGATTCATCCTCGACGGCTTCCCGCGGACCGAGCCCCAGGCCAGGGCCCTCGACGAGAAGCTGGCCGAGATGGGGCGCGGCCTGACCGCGGTGCTGCTGATCGACGCCCCCGACGAGGAGGTCCTTCGCCGGCTCGGCGGCCGTCGCACCTGCGAGGAGAACGGCCATGTCTTCCACATCGAGTTCAACCCGCCGCAGAAGGAAGGGGTCTGCGACCTCGACGGCAGCGAGCTCCAGATCCGCGACGACGACAAGCCCGAGGTGATCCGCCACCGGCTCGAGCAGTACCACGAGAAGACCGAGCCGCTGATCGAGTTCTACGACCACCAGAGCCTGCTGCGGCGGATCGACGGCTCCGCCGCGCCGGAGGCGGTCGGCGACGAGGTGGAGCGCACCCTCGCGACCCTCCGCCTCGAGGGCGACGAGGCGATCTGAGCCGGGTCGGGACGGCGGCTAGCGTGTACCAGGTGATTCGACGGAAGACCCCCGATCAGGTCGACGCGATGGCCGCCGCCGGGGCGATCCTGGCTCGCTGCCTGAGGATGGTGGCCTCGAAAGCGCGGGCCGGCGTCACCACCGAGGAACTCGACCGGACGGCCGAGAAGTACATCCGCTCCCAGGGTGCGACCCCGGCGTTCAAGGGCTACCGCGGCTTCCCGGGCTCGATCTGCGCCTCGCCGAACTCGATGGTCGTTCACGGGATCCCGGGCCCCTACGAGCTGAAGCGCGGCGATCTGATCTCGATCGACGTCGGCGTCGTCAAGGACGGTTGGGTCGCGGACGCGGCGCTGACGGCCTCGATCGGGCCGCCCTCGCCGGATGCCGAGAAGCTGCTCGCGGTGACGAGGGGAGCGCTGTTCGAGGCGGTCGAGCAGATGCGGCCCGGCAACCACCTGGGCGACGTCTCGGCGGCGGTCCAGCGCCACGTCGAGGGTGAGGGGCTCTCGATCATCCGCACCCTCGTCGGCCACGGCATAGGCCGCGAGATGCACGAGGAACCGCAGGTCCCGAACTTCGGCGAGCCGGGGCAGGGACCGCTTCTGGAGGAGGGCACCGTCCTCGCGATCGAGCCGATGGTCAACTTCGGCGGCCCGACGGTGCGGATGGGGGACGACGGCTGGGCCGTCTACTCCGAGGACGACTCGCTCGCCGCCCACTTCGAGTTCACCGTCGCGGTCACCGCCGAGGGCCCGCGGATCCTCACGCCCTGGCACGAGGAGGACTGACCTCTCCGACGCCCGGGTAGTCGGCCGGTGCAACGCGCCCGATAACCTTTCCAGCGTGCGCTGGGGGGCGCCGCTACCGGAAGGAGTCGTCTTGCGAGTTCCGTTCTGCCGCCCCGCCGTGCTCCTGGCGCTGTCCCTGCTCTGCCTCGTCCTCCTTCCCGCAGCCGCGCCGGCCGCGACGCCGCAGCCCTACGGGACCAACGACGCCGGCGGATTTCGCAACGTGCTGCCACCCGGCGAGAACGGCCTCGACACCCTCACCGACGTCTTCGCGTTCCGCGCGACCGGGGCGACGCCACAGCACTACGCGGACCAGCAGCCGCTCTACGAAAACCTCGTCTACGGCGCGCCGGGCCTCACCGACGCCACGATCCCGGCCTACTTCAAGGACGCGACCTTCGGAGTCCGCGACGGAGAAGTCGCGTCGACGATCGAACCGCGACCCGGGGTCACCATCACCCGCGACTCCGGTTTCGGGATCCCGCACATCTACGGCGACACCCGCGCCGACACGATGTTCGGGGCGGGCTACGCGGGCGCCCAGGACCGGCTGTTCCTGATGGACGTGTTGCGCCACACCGGCCGTGCGGAACTCGCCTCCTTCCTCGGCGGCTCCAACGCCGAAGCCGATGCCGGTCAGTGGGCCTTCGCCCCCTACACGGAAGCCGACTTCGAAAAACAGCTGACCGAGACGCCGCAGCTCTACGGGGCCGATGGCGCCAAGGCCGTCGCCGACGTCACCGCCTACGTCGAAGGGATCAACGCCTACGTCGAGGCCGCGAAAGCGAACCCGACGATGCGTCCCGCCGAGTACTCGTTGCTCGGCCAGCCGATCGAAGCCTGGAAACCGACCGACGTGATCGCGATCGCCTCGCTCGTCGGCGGCATCTTCGGCCGCGGCGGCGGCAACGAGCTCAACTCGGCCCTGACCCTTCAGGCGTTCGAAGCGCGAATGGGTCGCAAGGCCGGGCGCAGAGCCTGGGCCGGCTTCCGGTCGAAGAACGATCCCGAGGCGCCGACGACGATCGCCAAGAAGTTCCCCTACGAGACCCGCAGCGCCTTCGCCAAGGCGGGGCTGGCGCTGCCGGACAGGGGCAGCGTCAGGCTGACCGAGGTGGCGAAAGCCTCGAGCGCGACGGGGCCGCCGAGCAGCTTCGGCGCCGCGATCGCCCGCTCGATCGAGGAAGTGGCCCACGCCTCGAACTGGGAGGTCGTCTCGGCGAAGGAGTCGGCGACCGGTCACCCGATCGGTGTTCTCGGGCCCCAGGTCGGCTACTTCGTTCCCCAGATCCTGATGGAGCAGGACCTCCACGGCCCGGGCATCGACGCCCGCGGCGCCTCCTTCGCGGGGGTCAATCTCGTCGTCCAGCTCGGCCACGGGCGCGACTACGCCTGGAGCGCGACCTCGGCCGGGGCCGACAACGTCGACACCTTCGCCGAGGTGCTCTGCAAGGACAAGTTCCACTACCGCCACCGCGGCAAGTGCAAGCCGATGGAAAAGCTGGTCAAGACCGAGAGCTGGGTCCCGAACACCATCGACGGCACCGAAGCCGGAACCCAGACCCTGACCGCGTACCGGACCGTGCACGGGATCGTCTACGCCCGCGCCAAGGTCGGCGGCAAGAGGGTCGCCTACGCGCGCCAGCGCAGCACCTACTTCCACGAGGCCGACTCGGTGATCGGGTTCGCGAAGCTGAACGAACCGGGGGTCGTGAGCGGTCCGGCCGGCTTCAAGAAAGCGGTCGCCGACATCGGGTTCACCTTCAACTGGGCCTACCTCGACGCCGACCAGATCGCCTACGCGATGTCGGGCGACCTGCCCCAGCGGGCCAGGGGGACCTCGCCCGACTTCCCGGTCCTCGGCACCGGCAAGTACGACTGGAAGGGCTTCAAGCCCGCCACCCAGACCGCCAGCTTCCTCCCGTTCAAGAAGCATCCGCAGGCAGTCGACCCGCCCTACCTGGTGTCTTGGAACAACAAGCAGGCTCCCGAATTCGCGGCAGCCGACGACAACTACGCCTACGGGCCGTTGCAGCGCTCGCAGATGATCTCCGATCGGGTCAGGGCCGCGACCAAGGGCGCGAAGAAGATGACGATCGTCCAGCTGATCCAGGCGATGGAGGAACCGGCGACCACCGATCTGCGCGGCTACCGCCTGCTGCCGACGCTGTTCAAGGCGATCGGAAAGCCGAGGTCTGCTGACGTCAGAGCGGCGCTGGCGACGCTGAGCGCCTGGAACAAGGCGGGTGCCCATCGCCGCGACCTCGATCGCGACGGGGTCGACGAGGAAACCGCGGCGATCCAGCTGATGGATGCCTGGTGGCCGAAGCTGGTCACCGCACAGTTCAAGCCGAGGCTCGGCAACAAGGCGTTCACCGCCTTGGAGGGGATGATCAGCATCGGCGATCACACCGGGGGCTCGCCCGATGCGCCGGACTTCTACGACGGCTGGTGGGGTTACGTCTCCAAGGACCTGCGGGCCATCTACGGACCGAAGCCGAAGGGTCCCCTCAGCCGCCGGTACTGCGGCGGCGGCTCGAAGAAGAAGTGCAGCACGATGCTCCAGCGGACCCTGCGAGCGGCGCTGAAGGTCACTCCGGCGGAGCTCTACGGCGGCGGCAACGGCAACTGCGCCCCGAACCCGCAGCCGTCCTGCTTCGACCAGAACCGGCCCGCGGTCACCGGCGGCATCACCCTCGACCCGTTCCCGTTCCAGAACCGCCCCACCTTCCAACAGGTGGTGAGCGTGCCCCAGAAGCTGCCGCGATAACCGCATCGGGCGTGCCTGAGGTTAGGGCGCTATATCGGCCCTAACCTCGGTCACGTCTCCGGAGTTGTGCAGAATGGCGCGATGAATGACGCGGGGGCGAAACGCGGAGCGTGGGAAGCCGATGGGTTGATCGAGTCTCGCTGGGAGGACGTCGACGAGTTCGTCGCCGCGACCCTGGCGGCCGACGACGAGGCGCTGGAGGCGGCGGTCTCCGCCGGGATCGAGGCCGGCCTGCCGGAGATCCAGGTGACGCCTGCCCAGGGGAAGCTGTTGTACCTACTGGCGCGCTCGATCGGCGCGCGCAGGGTGGTCGAGTTCGGGACCCTCGCCGGCTACAGCACGATCTGGCTGGCACGAGCGCTTCCCGAGGGCGGCAGGCTGGTTTCGCTCGAGTCGAAGCCCGAATACGCCGAGGTCGCGCGAGCGAATGTCGACCGAGCCGGGGTTGGCGAGAAAGCAGAGATCCGGGTAGGCCCGGCGCTCGACTCCCTCCCCGGGCTAGACGGGGAGGAGGCCTTCGACCTCGCCTTCATCGACGCCGACAAGGTCAATACGCCGAACTACTGCGATTGGGCCCTCGACCACGTCCGTCCCGGTGGGCTGGTGATCGCCGACAACGTCGTCCGCGGCGGGACGCTGGCGGAGGCGGAGTCGGACGACGACGCGACCGTCGCCCAGCGCCGACTCCACACGATGCTCGCCGAGGATCCGCGAGCCGACGCGACCACGATCCAGACCGTCGGCTCCAAGGGCTACGACGGCTTCACCCTGGTGCTGGTCTCGGATACGGGCAACGGGTAGGCCGGGGACCGGACCCCCTCCGAGGGAATTGACGCCCCGCCCTGCGGGCGGGGCGAACCGTGTGCGCGGCTGCGCCGCGCTCCGGATCAGATTGCATTTCGCGGGGACATTCCCTCCTCGGGGGTCCGGTCCCCGGCTCAAACCGGCGCGGGTCTCGGTGACCAACACGAGAGAGAAGCTTCTGGGAGAGCGGACTCGGGACGGAGAACCTCCTGCAAATATCGTGCTTCGGGACGTGTCGGGAGTGGCGATGGGTAGGTCCTCGGGGGAATGTCCTGTTAACGATGGATGGCGCGGCGGAGCCGCGCACTGGGTTGCACCGAGCGCAGCGAGGTGCTCAATTCCCCCGAGGACCTACCCATCGCCACCCTCAGCGACGCCCGCAAGCACGTCCCTGCTATCTTTCTGCGTCGGCCCATTGGGCCGGTTGTACGTGCCTGCCGTCCGATTCATGGGGCGTGTGGGTGTCCTGTAGTCGATACGAATCCGGAGCGATGAAGGTCCGAGCTTCCGTAAAGCCGATGTGCGAAAAGTGCAAGATCATCCGCCGCAATGGTGCGGTCCTGGTGATCTGCTCGAATCCGCGACACAAGCAGCGGCAGGGCTAGGGCCGGGTCACGATGGCACGTATCGCGGGCGTCAACATCCCGGTCCAGAAAAGGGTCGAAATCGGCCTCACCTACGTCTTCGGCATCGGTCGCTCGACCGCTCAGAGCATCCTCGCCGAGACGAAGATCGACTCCAACACCCTGGTCAAAGACCTGACCGAGGACGAGGTCGTCCGCCTGCGCGAAGCCGTCGAGCAGCGCGAGGTCGAGGGCGACCTTCGTCGCGAGCGCTCCCAGGACGTCAAACGGCTGATGGAGATCGGCGCCTACCGCGGCCTCCGGCACCGTCGCGGCCTCCCGGTCCGCGGCCAGCGGACCAAGACCAACGCGCGTGGCCGCAAGGGCCCGCGGCGGATGAGCATCGCCGGCAAGCGGAAGGCGTAGGAGCAGATGCCGCAACCGAAAAAAGCAGCCAAAGGCCGTTCGAGGAAACGGGTCAAGAAGAACGTCACCTACGGACAGGCCCACATCAAGACTTCCTTCAACAACACGATCGTCACCCTGACCGACACCGACGGCAACGTGATCGCCTGGGAGTCGGCGGGCTCGGCGGGCTTCAAAGGCTCGCGCAAGTCGACCCCGTTCGCCGCCCAGGTCACCGCCGACGCCGCGGCCAAAAAGGGGATGGAGCACGGTCTTCAGAAAGTCGAGGTCTTCGCCAAGGGCGCCGGCTCCGGGCGTGAGACCGCGATCCGCTCGCTCCAGGCCGCCGGCCTCGACGTGACCACGGTCAAGGACGTGTCCCCGCAGGCCCACAACGGCTGCCGCCCGAAGAAGCGGAGGCGCGTCTAGATGGCTCGCGACACCTCCCCCCAGTGCAAGCAATGCCGTCGCGAGGGCCAGAAACTCTTCCTCAAGGGTGAGCGCTGCTTCACCGACAAGTGCGGGGTCGAGCGCCGCTCCTACCCGCCGGGCGAGCACGGCCGCGGCCGCCTGCGCCAGTCCGAGTACCGCCAGCAGCTGCGCGAGAAACAGAAGACGCGCCGCTACTACCAGGTGCTCGAGAAGCAGTTCCGCGCCTACTACGACAAGGCTTCCCGCCAGGACGGCGTCACCGGAGAGAACCTCCTGCGCCTGCTCGAGTCGCGCCTCGACAACGTCCTGGTCCGTCTCGGCTTCGCCGCCTCCCGGCGCCAGGCTCGCCAGCTCGTCCGTCACGGCCACTGGATGGTCAACGGACGGCGCGTGGACGTGCCCTCGTACCAGGTGCGGCCGGAAGACGTGATCTCGATCAAGGCCGACTCCGCCGCCACGGACACGATCCGCAAAGCGACGGAGCTCGTCTCCACAGTTCCGGCCTGGCTTCAGGCCGACCACGATTCACTCACCGCCAAGATCCTGCGCTACCCCGAGCGCGCGGAGATCTCGGCGCCGGTACAGGAGCAGCTCATCGTCGAGCTGTACTCCAAGTAGTCCGGAACCCCCAATTCGCAACACAACTCAAGGAACTCATGACCACTGACTTCCAGGTCCCTCGCATCAGTTCAGAGAAGGTCGACGACCGTCGTGGAACCTTCACCATCGAGCCCCTCGACAAGGGCTTCGGCTACACCTTCGGCAACAGCCTGCGCCGCGTGCTGCTCTCCTCGCTGGGAGGGGCCGCGATCACCAGCGTCCGCATCGAGGGCGTTGCGCACGAGTTCTCCAGCGTCCCCGGCGTCAAAGAGGACGTCACCGACATCATCCTCAACCTCAAGGATCTCGTCGTCCGCATGCACACCGATGCCGACGAGGTCGAAGCGCCGCTGGTCGCCACCGGCCCCGGCGAGATCAAGGCCAAGGACATCGACCTGCCGTCCGGGGTCGAGATCCTCAACCCGGACGCCCCGATCGCGACGCTGGAGAAAAAAACCAAACTCGAGGTCTACCTGACGGTCGGCCGCGGCCGCGGCTACTCGCCCGCCGAAGAGAACAAGTCCGATGAGCAGCCGATCGGCGTGATCCCGATCGACTCGATCTTCTCGCCGATCCGTCGTTGCTCCTACGCCGTCGCCACGGCGCGCGTCGGCCAGCGCACCGATTTCGACAAATTGACCCTCGATCTCGAGACCGACGGCTCGATCGAGCCGGCCGCCGCCCTGCGCGAGGCCTCGGAGATCCTGATCAAGAGCCTGGCGATCTTCACCGACGCCGAGCGGGTCGAGGAACTGACCACGCTGGAGCCGGTCGCCGCGACCCCGGTCGACGGTGGCTCGGGCGTCGGAGAGATCGGTGGGCCAAGTGCCAACGGCCTCGACGAGATCCTGATCGAGGAGCTCGAGCTCGGCGTCCGCTCCTACAACTGCCTCAAGCGCGCCGGCGTCCAGACCGTCGGCGACCTGGTGCGGAAGTCGCGCTCGGAGCTGAACGCGATCCCGAACTTCGGATCGAAGTCGATCGAGGAAGTGATCGAGACCCTGCATTCCCGCGGCCTCGATCTCCAGCAGGACTGAGAACCGGCAGAATCAGCGGAGAGAACGATGCGCCACCGCAAGAAGCGAAACAAGCTCAGCCGCAGCGCCTCGCATCGCGCCTCCCTGCTTTCGAACCTCTCGAAGCAGCTGATCGAGCACGAGCGGATCGAAACCAGCCAGGCCAAGGCGAAGGCGGTCAAGCCCGAGGTCGAGCAGCTGATCACGCTCGCCAAACGCGGTGACCTCCACGCCCGTCGCCAGGCCCTGGCGACGCTCCACAACGACAAGTTCGTCGTCCACAAGCTCTTCGAGGAGGTCGCCCCGCGCTACGTGGAGCGGCCCGGCGGCTACACCCGGATCATCAAGTTGGGCCCGCGCAAGTCGGACTCGACCGAGATGGTGTATTTGGAGCTGGTCTAGTACCAGCTCCAAATACGCCTCACGCTGACATGTCCTCCGCTTCGCGTCCGGGCATGTCAGGGGTCACTGCCTAGTACCAGCTCCAAATACGCCTCAAGCTGACATGTCCTCCGCTTCGCGTCCAGGCATGTCAGGGATAGTCGACCGACTCCAGATAGAGCCCGTGCGGAGGTGCGGTTTCGCCGGCCTCCGCTCGCGGGGCGCCTTGCAGTAGGCGTTTGAAGTCCTCGACGCTTCGCCTGCCGCCGGCGACCTCGAGCTGGGTCCCGACCAGGACGCGGACCATGCTCCGCATGAAGGCGTCGGCGCTGATCAGGAACGAGCCGGTGTCGCCATCCCACCTCCAGGCGGCCGCCAGGACCACGCGCTCGAAGCGGACATGGTCGGTCTGGGTCGGGGTGAAGGCGGTGAAGTCGTGCTCGCCAAGGAGCGCCGCGGCGCAGGCGTCGAGGGCGTCGCGATCGAGGCGGTGGGGCCACCAGAGCGCCCTGCCCTGCTCGAACGGGCTCGGCGCCGCTCGCGCCAGGACCCGATAGCGGTAGCTGCGCGAACGGGCGCCGCGGCGGGCGTCGAATCCATCCGCGACGGGCGTCGCGGCGAGGACCGCCAGGTCATCGGGGAGGACGCCGTTCAGCCGGCGCGCCAGGTCTGCCGGGATCGCGGCCTCGGTCTCGAGGCTCGCGACCTGGCCGTGGGCGTGGACGCCGGCATCCGTGCGCCCGGCCACGGTCAGCTCGACGACGGTCCGCAGGACCGTCTCGAGCGCCGTCTCGAGCTCGCCCTGGACCGTCCTCAGGCCGGGCTGGCGAGCCCAGCCCGAGAAGCCGGCGCCGTCGTATTCGATGTCGAGGCGGACCGTCGTCATCGTCGGCAGTATGCCTTTGCGCGGGCCACCTAGAATCGCCGGTGTGCGCGTGCTGCTCACCAACGACGACGGGATCGCCGCGCCCGGCCTGCAGGCGGCACGCCGGGTCCTGCGCGAGATCGAGGACATCGAACTCGAGGTCGTGGCCCCCGACTCGAATCGCTCGGCGACGGCGCGCAGCATCACCACACGCTCGCCGCTGACGGTCGAGGAAGTCGAGTTCGGGGATGGCGACGTCGGCTACGCGACCGACGGCACCCCGGTCGACTGCGTCCGCTTCGCCGAGCTCGGCCTGGTCGGCGACCGCCCGGACCTGATCGTCTCCGGGATCAACCACGGCGCCAACCTCGGCGACGACATCACCTACTCGGGCACGGTGGCGGCGGCATTCGAGGGCATCGTGCTCGGGATCCCCGCGATCGCCGTCTCCCAGCAGTCCTCCGGGGGAGGGATGGGCTACGTGAGCGGCACGTTCGATTTCGGGGTCGCGGCCCGCTTCACCGGCGAGCTGGTCCGGCAGCTGGCCGGCGAGCGGATGCCGCCGGCGACCCTGATCAACGTCAACTGCCCGGCCGGCGACCCGCGGGGCATCGAGGTGACGCGGCTCGGCAAACGGATCTACAACGACGAGCTGAAGCTGGTCGGCGAGGAGGGCGACAAGCGCCGCCGCTACGAGATCTACGGCTGGAAGCCCGGCTACGAGGAGATCGACGGCACCGATCTGTACGCGGTCGCCAGCGGGCGCCTCTCGGTCACCCCGATCCACTTCGACCTCACCGACCACGGGGGCCTCGAGACCCTGCGCGGATGGCGGTTCGAGGAGATGCTGACGGCCTGCGTCCCGGCGGCGTGAGCGCGGCGCCGAAAGAGACGGTGGAGCGCGCCGAGCAGCTGCGCGCCGAGCTCCGCCACCACAACGAGCTCTACTACCGCCGCGACGAACCCGAGATCGGCGACGACGTCTACGACGCGCTGCTGGACGAGCTGCGCGGGATCGAGGCCGAGCACCCCGACCTCCTCACCCCCGATTCGCCGACCCAGCGGGTCGGCGCCGCTCCCTCCGGCCGCTTCCCCGAGGTCGAGCACGCCGAGCGGATGCTCTCGCTCGCCAACGCCCGCAGCGAGGAGGAGATGCGCGCCTGGGAGGGCCGGATCCACAACTTCCTCAAACGGCTCGACATCACCGCCTCGGAATTCAGCTACACGACCGAGCCCAAGATCGACGGCCTGGCGATCTCGCTGACCTACGAGGACGGAAGGTTTACCCGCGGGGCGACCCGCGGGGACGGCAGGGTCGGCGAGGACGTGACCCGCAACCTGGAGACGATCGCGGCGATCCCCAAGCAGATCCCCGACCCGCCGCCGTTCGTGGAAGTGCGCGGTGAGGTCTATCTGTCGATCGCCGACTTCAAAACGGTCAACGAACGACGGGCCGAAGAAGAGAAGCCCACGTTCGCCAACCCCCGCAACTCGGCCGCCGGCTCCCTGCGCCAGCTCGACCCGGCGATGTCGGCGGAACGGCCGCTCTCGATCTGGTGTTACGGGCTCGGCGCGATCGAGGGGATCGACCTCGCGACCCACTCCGAGGAGATCGAGTGGCTCGAGTCCAAGGGCTTCAGGGTCAATCCCGACACCGCCCACCACGAGGGAGTCGAGGGGGTCGTCAGGCGCTGTCACTGGTGGGAGGAGCGGCGCGAGCAGCTCGACTACGAGATCGACGGGGTCGTCGTCAAGGTCGACGAGCGCCCGCTCTGGCGCGAGCTGGGAGTCGTCGGGCGCGAGCCGCGCTGGGCGATCGCCTGGAAGTTCCCGCCGACGACCGCGACGACGACGCTCAAGGAGGTGGTCTGGAACGTCGGCAGGACCGGCCACCTGGTCCCGTTCGCGATGCTGGAGCCGGTCCACGTCGGCGGCGTCACCGTCACCACCGCGACCCTCCACAACGAGGAGGACCTGGCGCGCAAGGACGTTCGCGTCGGCGACGAGGTCGTCGTGATGAGGGCCGGGGACGTGATCCCCCAGGTCGTCTCGCCAAAGCTGCCGCGGGAAAACCCGCGGGCGCGGCGGCCGAAGCCACCGAAGAAGTGCCCGGCCTGCGGCACCCCGACCGTGAAACCGGACGACGGCGTCTTCACGGTTTGCCCCAATCGCGCCGGCTGCCCCGGGCAGTCCTTCCAGCACGTCAAGCACTTCGTCAGCAGGGGGGCGATGGACATCGACGGGCTCGGCGAGAAGCAGGCCCTGCGCTTCCTCCAGGAAGGCCTGATCGCCGACGTCGCCGACATCTACGACCTCGACGCGGAGCGGCTCGGCGGCCTCGAGGGGTTCGGCGAGGTCTCCGCACGCAACCTGGTCGCGGCGATCGAGGCGTCGCGCGGGCGACCGTTCCAGCGCGTCCTCTGGGCGCTGGGGCTGCCGGGGGTCGGCTACGTCACCGCCGAGGCCCTGGCGATGCACTTCGGCTCGATCGCGGCCCTTCAGCGGGCCGCTCCCGAGCAGATCGAGGAGGTCGAAGGGGTGGGGCCTGTGATGGCGGTCCAGATCGCCGAGAGCCTCGCCGACGAGCGCACGGCCGAGCTGATCGAGAAGCTCGCCGAGAAGGGGCTGCGCCTCGAGCTCGCCCCCTCGGAAAGGCGGCGGCAGGGCGGACCGCTCGATGGCAAGACGTTGGTGCTGACCGGCACCCTGCCGGAGCTCACCCGCGAGGAGGCCGGCGCGATGATCAAAGCCGCCGGCGGCAAGGTGACCAACTCGGTCTCGAAGAAGACCGACTACGTGGTCGCCGGCGACAGCCCCGGCTCGAAGCTGGCGAAGGCCGAGGACCTCGGGGTCGAGATCCTCGACGAGGACGGCCTCCGGAAGCTGCTCGGCTCTCAGTAGCCGGCGACGGCGCCGGCGATCCGATCCTGTTCGGCGTGGGCGAGGCCGAGGTCGCGGACGCTTCCCATCAGGATCGAGAAGATCATCGTGCGGCGGCCGCGGAAGCAGTAGCCGGAGAGATTGCTGACCCCGGTCAGGGTCCCGGTCTTGACCCGGCAGCGACCGTAGGCGGAGGTCCCTCGCATCCGGCCGGCGACCGTGCCCTCGCGACCGGCCAGCGCAAGATCGGAGATGAACTCGTCGCGCACGTGGGAGGACCGCATCCCCTGGAGGAAGCGGACGACCTGGAGGGGCGAGGCCCGGTTCGAGCGGGTCAGTCCGGAGCCGTCGACCGCGTTGAGGCCGGATCCCCGGCTGCGGGCGAAGCGCTCGACGACGCCGGCGCCGGCGGCGGTCGTCCCGGCGCCGCCCTCGTGGGCGCCGACCAGCTTCAGCAGCATCTCGGCGAAGAAGTTGTTCGAGTAGACGTTGGTCGAGTTGACCAGCAGGTCCAGTCGCGGGGATTCGACCGAGGCGATCGAGCGGGTGTCGTCGGGGTCGGCGTCGCCGAGGGCGACGTCCGCCGCGATCGCGACCCCCGCCCCGCGCAGGGACGCGGCCAGCTTGCGCGCGGCGAGGCGGGCCGGATCGGAAGAGAAGCTGCCGCCGCGGGAGGTCGAGAAGCCGACGTTGAAGGAGAGGCCGGAGAGCGGGCCGATGTAGGGGCTCGTCGCGAAGCCCGAGTCGGCCACGCCGCGCAGGCGGTCGAAGATCGAGTCGTCGGCGTAGAGGCGGCCGGTCACCGACCTGATTTCGGCCCGCGAGGCGATCTGGCGCACGAGCGAGTAGAGGTTGGTGCCGAGGCCGCCGAGGAAGGCGTTGTAGAAGGCCGGCGACCCGAGGACGGGATCGCCGCCGCCGACGAGATAGAGGTCCCCGTGGAGGACCCCCTGACGGTCCACCTTGCCATCGGCGAGGACCTTGGTCTCGATCCGGTAGTCGGGTCCGAGCTCGGAGAGCGCGGTGGCGGTGGTGAAGATCTTCGTGTTCGAGGCCAGCGGCCGCGCCCGGCGCGCGGCGCGGGCGCAGACCGCCTTGCCGGTCCGGGCGTCGACGACGAAGAGGCCGCTCGCCTGGCCGCCGCCTCGCACGAGGCGGTGGCGCAGGTCCTGGCAGAAGCGGCCGCCGCCGGCCGCGCCCGCCTGGGCGGCGAGAAGCGCCGCGACCAGCATGACTATCGCGAGGGCGGGTAGAAAGGTCCGTCTCACCACCTGAGATAATCCATGTTTATGGGAAAAGTTGTGGACATCGACTCTCAACCCCGCCGGAAGCGGTCGCGTAAGAGACCCTCCAAGACCGCCCTCGTGCTCGGAGGGGGCGGCTTCACGGGCGGTGTCTACGAGATCGGGGCCCTGAGGGCCCTCGACCTGCTCGCCGTCAACAGCACGGTCAACAACTTCGACATCTACGTCGGCACCAGCACCGGGTCCTTCGTCGCCGGAATGCTCGCCAACGGGGTCACCCCCGACGAGATGATGCAGGTCCTCAACGAGCGGGTTCCCTCCGAGCTCGAAGACCTCGACCTCGACAAGGTCCTCAAGCCCAACTACTCCGGCTTCGTCCAGAAGGCGACGGCGCTCCCGTTCCGCGGTCTCGAGCTGCTCCGCTCCCTGGCCCGGATCGGCGACGTCTCCGCGATCGACCTCGGCGTCGCCCTCGCGGAGGCGCTCCCCAGCGGGCTCTACTCGGGGTCCGGGGTCGGCGACTACGTCGAAGGGGTGCTGACCGACGGTGGTCGCTCCAACGACTTCCGCCTGCTCGACAAAGAGCTCTACATCACCGCCACCGATCTCGACACCACCGAGCGCATCGTCTTCGGCGAGAAATCCTGGTCGGACGTGCCGATCTCGAAGGCGGTCCAGTGCTCCACGGCGCTGCCGATCATCTACAAGCCGGTCGATCTCAAGGGCCGCCATCTCGTCGATGGCGGCATCCGCTCGACCACCAACGTCGACATCGCGGTCGAGCGGGGGGCGAAGTTCATCGTCGTCGTCAACCCGATCGTCCCCTACGTCAACGACTTCGAGAAGACGATCCCGACGATGTTCGGCACCAAGGTCCGCCGCGTCGTCGACATGGGGATGCCGGCGATCGGCAACCAGGTCTTCCGCATCCTCTCCCACGCCCGCCTCCACCAGGCGGTCGAGCAGTGGCAGGAGAAATACCCCGGCGTCGACATCGTCCTCGTCGAGCCGGAGGCCGACGACGAGCTGATGTTCGGCACCCCGATCATGGACTACTCGCGCCGCCTGCGGATCGCCCGCCACGGCTTCGAATCGGTGACCGCGATGCTCGCCCGCGACTACGAGCGCTTCGAGGAGGTGGCCAAACGCCACGGCCTCGAGATCTCCGGCCGCCGCGTCAAACGCGTCGTCGAGCGGGCATCCGAGGAAGAGCCCGAGCAGACCTCGGCTTGGCGCCGGGTGCTCGAGCAGACGACCTCGGTGCTGCTGCGGCAGTCGGGCGAGGCCTCCTGACCGCGAGTGGTCGGGGACGGGTGCCGGTGCCCTCTCCCGAGAATTGAGGGCACGTCGCGCTTCGCGCTCGTGCCGGATGCTGAGCGCGCCTATGGCGCGCAATTACCGGATTGCATTGCCGCCGCTTCGCGACATTCCCGGGAGAGGGCACCGACACCCGTCTCACGGTCGCTCAGGTCAGGCCGGCTTTCGAGGGCTACCCAAACAGGACCTCATCTCTAGCTGAGTCCCTAGGGAGCGTCGCCACGAGGAGCGCATTCGGGCTTAGGGGGTGGGGGCTGGGTGCCTCTCGGGCAAATGTCGCGAAGCGGCGATATGCAATCTGTCTTCTGCGCCCCATAGGGGCGCACCAACATCGGGAGCGAGGCCGTAGGCCGAACGACTCAATTTGCCCGAGAGGTGCCCAGCCCCCTCCGCCTTCAACCTGAGTAAAGCGCCTCGATCTCGGGCTCGTGCTTGGCCGTGACGACCGCCCGCTTGACCTTCAGCGTCGGGGTCAGCTCGCCGCTTTCCTGGGTCAGGTCCTGGGGCAGGATCGCGATCTTCTTGACCTGCTCGACGCGGGCGAACTTCTCGTTGATCTTCTCGACGTGGGCTTCGATCGAGGTCCGCACCTCGTCGTTGGCGGCAAGGGCTTCGGGATCCTCCGGAAGGTCGTGCTCCTTGGCGTAGGCGACGCACTCTTCGGCGTCGAGGGTGACAAGGGCGACCAGATAGGGCCGGCGGTCGCCGACGACGACGCATTGCGAGACCAGCGGGTGCTGCTTGATCTCGTTCTCGAGGTTCGCCGGGGTGATGTTCTTGCCGCCCGCGGTGATGATGATGTCCTTCTTGCGGCCGGTGATCTTGATGAAGCCGTCCTCGTCGATCTCGCCGATGTCGCCGGTGTGGAGCCATCCGTCGACGATCGTCTCCTTGGTCGCCTCCTCGTTCTTGTAGTAGCCCTGGAACACGTTCGGGCCCCTGACGAGAATCTCGCCGTCGTCGGCGATCCGGATCTCACAGCCGGGGAACGGTTTGCCGATCGTGCCGACCTTGAAATCGTCCTCGGAGGAGATCGTCGCCGCGGTCGAGGTCTCGGTCATCCCCCAGCCCTCGAGCACGAGGACGCCGGCGGCGTCGAAGAAGCTGAGGATGTCGGGGTTGATCGGCGCCGCTCCGGACACCGCCAGTCGCAGCTTGCCGCCGAACAGGCCGCGAATTTTCGAGAGCACTTTCTCGTCCGCGAACTTGTACTGCCGCTTCAGCAGGAACCCCGGCTCCTCGCCCGAGCGTTCGACCGCGCGCATCTTCTTGCCGACCCCGATCGCCCAGTTGAAGATCGCCTTTTTGAGGCCACCCTCTTTTTCCATCGCACTGGTCGCCGTCGTGTAGATCTTCTCGAAGATCCGCGGCACCGACGGGAAGTAGGTCGGGTGCAGCTCGGCCAGGTTGGGAAGGATCTTGAGCGGGTCGCGCTCCCAGTAGGCGATCGTCGCCCCGAGGTCGAAGCTGCCGAACTGGATCAGCAGCGCGAAGGAGTGGGCGAGGGGGAGGTAGAGATAGGTGAGGTCTTCGTTCTCGATGACGCTGGTCTCGTTGACCATGTCGAGCATCGCCCGGTAGTTGCCGTGGCTGATCACGCAGCCCTTCGGGGGCCCGGTCGTGCCCGACGTGTAGATGAAGGTGCAGATGTCCTCGGGAGTGACCGAGTCCCAGCGCTGCTGCCACTCGGCGGCGTCGCGGCGGGAGCCCCTCGCGGCCAGGTCCTCGAAGGAGATCGCATCGTCGCTGGAGCCGGTCATCCGGATCACCTGCTCGAGCAGCGGCAGCTGGTCGCGGACGGCCCGGATCTTCTCCAGCTGCTCGTCGTCCTCGACGATCACAACCTTCGCGTCGGAGTTCTCGAGCACGTACTGGCACTCCTCCGGCGAGTTGGTCTGGTAGATCGGGACGACGATCGCGCCGGCCGAGAGCGCCGCGAAGTCGAAGTAGGTCCACTCCGGCCGGGTGTTGCCGAGGATCGAGACTTTGTCGCCCTTGGCGATCCCGAGGTCGATCAGGCCGAGGGAGAGCTCGCGCACGGTCTCGCCGACCTCGGCGAAGCTCCGGGTCCGCCACTCACCGCCCTCCTTGTAGCGGACTGCGGGGACGTCCCCGTACCTCTCCGCCGACCGCGGCAAGAGGTCGGCAAGAGTCTTCGACTTGGTTCCCCGCTCCTCCATCCGCGGGGCAGTCTAGTTGAGAATCCTGGCTGTGCGGCTAGGCGGCCGAGGCGCGTCCGCGATCCGTCTGGGGCGGCGAGTGGCGAAGCGAGGTGCGGAACAGGGACTTGTCGATCCTGCCCTTGAAGATCGGGACGCCCATCTCCACGCATTTGCCAATCACCTCCTGCCGTTTCATGTGGAATTCGTCGGCAAGCTCGGAAGGGGTCAGGTGATTGGCCACGTGCTAGGACCTCCCATAGTCGAAATCGAGTAGCCAGATACTGACCAGCCCCGGCGGACGTGTCAAATTAAACGACCGCAAGTTGCGCAAAAGCCGGGCCCTGGATAATGGTCGTCCGTGGATGCCGCCGCCGCCACGCCGCTCCCGCGCAGGGGAAGGGTCTGGGTGATTCTCATCCTGGGCCTGACCATGCTCGGGATCGGCTATGCGATCTTCAACATCGCGACCAAAGAGCCCGGCCGCGAGGCCGTGCGGGTCGAAGGCATCGGCACCGCCCAGCAGACCTTCGGCGGCGTGCCCCAGGAAGGCGCGAGGGTCGGCTCCGACGATGCGCCGGTCTCGATCCAATACTTCGCGGACATGCAGTGCAGCAGCTGCCGCGACAACTTCCTGGCGACGATCCCGAGCCTGGTCACCGACTACGCCCGTCCCGGCGACGTCAAGATCCTGATGCGTCACTACTCGGTCGCCCAGAACCCGCTCGAGCTCGGGTTCTTCGGCGCCGAAGCGGCCGCGATCCAGGGATACGGGTGGCAGTACACGTACCTCTTCTTCCGCAACCAGGGCGAGGCCGAGAAGTTCGGCGTCGAAGGCGAGTTCATGGAATCGCTCGCCGGCTCGATCGGCGAACTGAACATTCCGGAATGGGAAGCCGATCTCGAACGCGAAGTCGGCGGCGACGGCCCGGTCGCGAAACGGCTGGAAGCCTACGACGAGCTCGGCACCGAGCTCGGGATCCGGACCAAGCCGGCGGCGATCGTCAGCGGCCCGGACGGCACCCGGACCCTCCAGGACGGCCCCCCGCTGGGGCGGCTCGAACGAGCGATAGAGGAAGTCGGCGGGTGAGCCTTTTGGGGATCGGCAGGGTTGTTAATCGGGGCGCCCGGATTTGAACCGGGGACCTCACCGACCCGAACGGTGCGCGCTACCAGGCTGCGCCACGCCCCGAGTCGCGGGATTATCTCAGAGACAGGATCGAGGCCGACCACCGATGAGACGAAAGCTAGCCGCGATGGTCGCGGCCGCCACGATTCTGCTCGCCCTTCCCGCTGCCGCCTCGGCCCGGATCCCGGCCTCCTTCAGCGGGATGGCGCCCCAGGGGGACACCACCTCCTTCGACTACTCGCTGATGCGCAGCAGCGGCGTCCACAGCGTCCGGCTGCCGATGTTCTGGGCCGCGATCCAGGCCGAGAACCGCTACCTCGCCGACCCCGACTTCGACGGCTTCGACCGGCAGGTGAAACTGGCGGCCGAAGAGGGGATCCGGGTCTTTCCCTTCCTCTACAGCACGCCGCCCTGGGTCGCCCCCGACCACGAGACCCTGCCGGTCGGCAGCGACTGGGAACGCTGGGCGTGGCGGGTCTTCCTCAAGGACGCCGAGGCCCGCTACGGGCCCGGAGGGAGCTTCTGGGAAGAACACGACCAGATCGACTACCTGCCGATTCGGCGCTGGGAGATCTGGAACGAGCCCAACATCGTCACCTTCGCCGAACCGACCGGCCCGCGCCGCTACGCGGAGCTGCTGCGGGAATCGGGCCGGGTCCTGCACCGGGCGGACCCGGGCTCGAAGGTGATCGTCGGCGGGCTCTTCGGCCGCCCGCTCCAGATCCCCCCGAACACCGCGCCGGGGGCTTTCCTCGCCGGCATCTACAAGGCGCGCGGGGTCAAGCCCCACTTCGACGGCGTCGCCCTCCACCCGTACGTCGCCGACGCCAGCGCGATGCGGGCGATGATCCTCAACCTGCGGCGGGTGATGAAGGAGCACAGGGACGGAGGCACCGAGCTGCTGGTCACCGAGCTCGGCTGGGGCTCGGACAGCTTCGAGTCGCGCTGGGAGCGCGGTCTCAACGGGCAGGCGCGGGAGCTGAGCCAGTCGATGGCGATGTTGAGCGTCAACCGTCGGGCCTGGCGGATCGGCGGCGTCTGGTGGTTCTCGTGGCGCGATCACGACGGCGCCTGTCAGTTCTGCGACTCGGCCGGGCTGTTGACCGAGGATCGCGAGGCGAAGCCCTCCTGGTACCTGTTCAACGCCTGGACCGGGGGCGATCCCGACACGGTCACGCGGGCCTCGTTCGGGGATTGATCGCGAACCTCCCCGGGTAGTCGAGTGCCGACGAACCGCGAAGGAGGAATGCATGTCCGGCAGCGCCACCGCCAGCAAGGGAATCTTCGACAGCGACAACCTCGAGGCGAGGGAAAACGTCGTCGAGTTGCTCTCCAAGGCCTACTGGATGGAGATCGAGACGGTGATGAGCTACATCTCCGCCTCGGTCAATCTCGACGGAGTTCGAGCCCAGGAGGTGAAGGAGTCGTTGGCCGAAGACGTGCAGGAGGAGCTCGGTCACGCGCAGAAGTTCGCCGACCGGATCAAGGAGCTCTACGGCGTCGTCCCGGGCTCGGAAGGCTTCTCCGCCGAGCAGTCCTTTCTCCAGCCTCCCGAGGAGCAGACCGACATCGTCCATGTGATCCGCGGGGTGATCAAAGCCGAGACCGGCGCGATCGAGCACTACACGCGGATCATCGAGGAGACCGACGGGGTCGATCCGGTGACCCAGGACATGGTCATCGAGATCCTCCGCGACGAGCAGGGCCACCGGCGCCTGTTCGAGGGCTTCCTGCGCGAGTACGAGATCGAAGGGATCGCGGGAGCCGACGGCCAGCGGATCACGGGCGGCAGCTGATGCCCGAGCGTCTGCTGGCGATCATCACCGATACCGTCGAGGGCTCGGAGTCGATCGACGAGCTCTGTCGGGGCAAGTCGGACGACGTCGAGGTCCGCCTCGTCATGCCCGCGGTCGAGGAGAGCCCGCTCGAGCACGTGATGGGGGACGTCGACGAGCCCCATCGCGAGGCCGGCGAGCGCCTCGAGGCCTCGTTGGAGGCGCTGCGCAGCCGCGGCATCGCGGCGACCGGCGAGATCGGCGACCCCGACCCCGTGCTCGCCGCCCAGGACGCCCTGCGCAAAGGACCGGCCGATGAGATCGTGCTGATCGAGCACTCCGCCGACCAGGCGCGCTGGTTCGAGGAAGGGCTCTTCGACCGCGCTCAGGAGGCGCTTCCCTCGCCCCTGCGGATCGTGTCCGTTCGCAAAACCTCCGAAAACGGCGACGTCCAGGTGGTGTCCGTCGATGAGGGAGACCCGGACAAGTCGATCGAGGAGGAAGAGGAAAGCACGGTCCAGATATCGGAGAACCTGCCCCGCTTCTCGCGGATCGACCTGCTCGGGATCGTCGTCGGAATCCTCGGCACGATCATCGTCGCGGTCCTCGCCGCCGCCGCCGGACCGGGGACCGGGGGAGGCTGGGGCGCGGTGGCGATCCTGATCGCGATCGGGACCGCCCTCGTCAACCTCGCCCACGTGGTCGGGCTCGTCCTCTTCGAGAGCGTCCGTTACCGCGGACCGTGGGAGACGTTCTTCCGCACGCTCGCCGTCGGCGGCACCCCGGTGGCGATCGTCGTCAACCTCGCGATCGTGCTCTTCACCTAACCCCGGCGCGGTCGCCGTCGCGCAGCGCCTCGAGGACCTCCTCGGCCAGCTGCGAGCCGTCTTCGGGCCGCAGCGGGGTGGCGACGACGCGGAAGACGGTGCTCTCCGAGTCGACCTCCTCGAGCGAGACGCTCGGCGGGTAGCGGGTCGCGACCGAGATCGTCTCGAGCAGCCGCTCCTCGATTCGTTTCGGGCTCGCGTCGATCGGAAAGCGAGCACGGAGATCCACTCTCTCGGGCTCGCGCAGCGGAACGACGACGAGGTTCACGAGGACGCTGTTCGGCACCAGCAGCCGGTCCGCCCCCTGGACCAGGGTGGTGTAGAAGAGGCCGAGCGAGCTGACCGTGCCCTCCAGCGAGCCCGCCAGCGCCCCGCCGACCAGCCGCACCCGTTCCCCGACTCTGAACGGACGGGTGCTCTGGAGGATGATCCCGGCGAAGATCCCGGCCAGGGTCTGCTGGGCGGCGAGGCCGAGGACGATCGCGGTGAAGGCGCCGCCGACGGCGAGCGCGGCGGTGTCGACGCCGGCGATCCTCAGGGCGAGGACGACGACGGCCGCCATCGCGACGAGGCGGAAGAGGAACCCGGCCGTTCCCGCCGTGGCGGGGTCGAGGCGCCGGTAGAGGCGCGGCGTCACCGTCTGCCCGAGCCAGTGGGTGGCGGCCGAACCGACGATCACCAGGACCGCGACCGTGGCGATCCGGACCCAGCCGCCGAGGCCGGGCAGGAGCTGCTCGCGGTTCTCGTAGACGAAGAGCGTCGCCGCGAGCACGACGAGGGCGGCGAGGAGGCCGGCGAAGCCGCGACCCGGAGTCCGGGGCAGGAGCTCGTCGCCGAGACCGAGCGAATGCCAGGCATGGCTTCGTGTCTCGAACAGCTCGCGCGGTAGTTTGCGTCGACGGGGAAACCGCACACGGTCCGAATACCCACCGCGGGTCGGGCCCATGCGCGTTACTCTTTTTTTAGTAAGACGGATTCGAACGAAGGGGAGGGGGAGGATTTTGGACGAGATCATCATCGTGGTCCTCGGCGCCCTGCTGGTCGCCGCGCTCGTCCTCCTCGCCCGGCTGCTGATCGGAGCGGGTCGCGCGATGCGGCGCTTCTCGGTCCTCAACGAGATCGCGGAAGCCTCCGACCGCGGCGGCTCGCTGGAGGAGACGCTCGATGAGATCTGCGAAATCCTCGTCCCCGAGGTCGCCGACTTCTGCATGATCGACCTGATCTCCGACGGCCAGGTCGAGCGCGGCGCGGTCAAGGTCGGCCCCGACGGCGGCGAGGGCGTCGCCAAGGGTCTCGCCGAGCGCCGCCCCTCGCTGCCGGAGCCGATGGAACGACCGGGGCATGGCCCGGTCGAGCCGCGCTTCATCGAAGAGATGACCGAGGCGCAGCTGCGTGAGCTCGCCCATGACGAGGACGACCTCGAATTCCTTCGCGGTCTCGAAACGCGCTCGGCGGTGACCGTGGAGCTGCGGGCGCGGGGGCGGCTGACCGGAGCGCTGACGATGGGCGTCGGTTGGTCGGGCAGGCGCTACCGCCCCGGCGACGCCGACTTCGCGCGGGTCCTCTCCGGCCGGGTCGCGCTGACCCTCGACAACGCCGGCCTGTTCAGCGACCTCGAGCGGGCCGAAGCGGCCCGGGCCGAGATCGCCGAGACGCTCCAGCACGGCCTCCTGCCGCCGCCGCTGCCCCAGATCCCCGGCTGGTCGCTGGCCGCCTCCTACCGTCCGGCCGGGGCCGAGAACGAGGTCGGCGGCGACTTCTACGACGCCTTCCCCGCGGCGGGCGGCTGGATGCTCGTCGTCGGCGACGTCACCGGCCGCGGGGCGCGGGCGGCGGCGATCACCGCTCAGGCCCGCTACACCCTGCGCACCGCCGCGGTCCTGACCGGCGACCCGCTGGTGGCGCTCTCGACGCTCAACCGGGCGCTGCTGGCGCGCGGCGACTCGGCGCTCTGTAGCGTCGCCGCGCTGGCGATCTCCGAGGACCCCCTGCGTCCCGCCCGGCTCGCCGTCGCCGGGCACCCGCCGCCGCTGGTGATCGACGGCGACGCCGTCGTCGAGCTGGAGTGCGCGGGGCCCGTGCTCGGCGCCTTCGCCGACGGCAGCTGGGAGCTGCAACCGACCCTGATCGAGTCCGGTCAACAGCTGGTCATCGTCACCGACGGGATCGCCGAGGCCAGCGGGCAGGGCGGCCGTTTCGGCGATGAGCGGGTTCGCACCGAGCTCAGCGGGGCGGCCAGCCCGGTCCAGGTCGTCCAGCGCCTCGAAGGCGCCTTGCAGGAGTTCACCGGCGGCGTGCTCGAGGACGACGTCGCGATCCTCGCCCTCTCGCCCGACGCTTCCGAGGGTCGGTCGAGCGGTGAGATCTCGATCGCCTCCGCGAAGCCGCTTGCCGGCGCCACCGGATTCGGGGCGAGCGATGGATGAGGGGGCGCAGGAGCTGGTCGAGCGTCTTTTCGACGCCTTCAACCGTCGCGATGCGAACGAGATCGTCGCCGTCTGCGACGAGCGGATGGAGTTCTTCGCGATCACCGCCCAGGAGCTCGGGCACGGCAAGCCCTACGTCGGCACCGAGGGCCTCAGGGCCTACCTCGACGACGTCGCCGCGGTCTGGGAAGCGCTGCTGATCACCCCCACCGAGGTCGAGCAGGCCGGGGACGTGCTGCTGGTCCGGGGGAGGGTCTACCTGCGCAGTCGAGCGCTCGGGATCAGGGACATGCCGACGGCATGGATCTGGGAGCTGGAGCAGGGCCGTTTCATCCGTGGCCGGGTGTACATCGACCCCGGTGAAGCGACCGAGATCTTCAGCGGCGCAGCGCGGACAGGGCGGCTTCCCGATTCGGGTGCATCGCGATCGATGACTCGACTCCGGTGATCTTCAACAGCCGCTGGACCTGGTCGTTCGAGCAGCAGAGGACGAGCTGACCGCCGCTGCCGCCGGCATCGCCCTGGCCGTCGACCCGCTGCCAGGCCCGCACGATCAGGGCGATCCCGGTCGAGTCGATGAACTCGCACTCGGAGAGGTCGATGAGGATCGCCGCGCCCTCGGAGCCGCCGTTGGCGATCGCGCCCTCGAGGGGCTGCTCCAGGGCAGGAGCCGTGTCGAGATCGAGCTCTCCCTTGACGGTGAAAGCCCTGACCCCGTCCTCAAGCTCCTCTGTCTGCACGTCGAAGGGGGTGGGGACCACGGATCGATGCTATCGCGGCACGAGGGTTTCAGACCACCTTCGGGGCGGGTAGCGAAGGGCGTTGAACTGGAAAGCTATGCTCGTGTTCCTCGGGGCCTCGAGCTCCCGGCGGAGAAATGCTGTTGATGGCGGATAAGTCCACCACCCACGAGGTGCCGAGGGGGCTTGAGATGTCCCTACCTGCGCGTGCGGAAAACGTCGCGGTGATTCGGCATGCGCTCGCCGGGCTGGCCGAGGAGATCGGCATGGACGAGGCCGGCGTCGCCGACCTCAAGACGGTGGTCACCGAGGCCTGCATGAACGTCGCGGTCCACGCCTATGACGGCGACCCGGGGCCCCTCAACGTGCTCGCCGAGCCCGACGAGGACGGCCTCACGGTGATCGTCCGCGACTCCGGCCGCGGGATCAGGCCGAGGGCGGACGTCGAGCAGTCGAGCCTGAGGCTCGGGCTCTCGCTGATCGCCGCGCTCTCCTCGAGCTTCTCCTTCTCCGGCGGCATCGACCGCGGGACGCAGGTCGAGATGCGGCTGCCGCTGGTCGGCGGCGGCGCCCGCGAGGGCGGCCCGTCCGACTCGGCGATCGCCACTCCCGCCGAAGGCACCGAAATCGAAGTCGGAAGCCCGGAGCTGCTGGCCCCGGTCCTCTCCCGGATCGTCGGCGCCCTGGCCGCCCGCCGCGACCTGCCGATCGACCGTGTCTCCGACGCGGTTCTGCTGACCGACGCGATCGCCGCGGTCGCCCCGGACAAGTTCGCCAACGGGAGCGTCAAGCTCGCCCTCGTCGACAGCGACGTGGGGGTTAGGCTGCGCCTCGGCCCGATGGAGCCCGGCGGCGCCGAGGAGGTCCGCTCCGGCCTCGCGATGCCCGACGTCGGCGGCTCGCTCGAGACCCTCGCCGACGAGTTCGCGGTCGAGACCGAAGACGGTGGCGATTACCTCGCGATCGGCTTCAGCTCTCCCGCTCCTGCTCCCTGACCTGCTCCCGGATCTTGCCGAGGGCGCGGCGCAGGATGCGTGAGACGTGCATCTGCGAGTGACCGATCTTCTCGGCGATCTGCGACTGGGTCATGTCGTCGACGAACCGCAGGCGCAGGACGAGCCGCTCGCGCTCGTCGAGGTCGGGTAGGGCGGCGTCGAGGGTGACCCGGCCCTCGACCAGCTCGTAGTTCTTGTCCTCCTCGCCGATCCAGTCGGCCGGCTGCGCTTCCTCGGCCTCGTCGCCGCCGACCGGGCGGTCGAGCGAGAGCGGCCTGCGGTTGTGGTTGGCCTCCATCACCTCGAGGACGTCGGTCGGCTCCAGCTCCAGCTTCTCCGCGATCTCGGCGATCGAGGGCGAGCGTTGCAGTTTCTCGGTCAGGTCGGCGATCGCTTTGTCGACCTGCGCCATCCGATCGTGGAGGCCGCGGGGGACCCGAACCGTCCAGGCGCGGTCGCGGAAATGGCGTTTTAGCTCGCCGAGGATGGTCGGCGAGGCGAAGGCGCTGAAGGGGATGCCGCGATCGGGGTCGAAGCGGTCGACCGCGTTGACCAGCGCCAGGCTGGCGACCTGGAGCAGGTCGTCGAAGGACTCACTGGCCCCCCGGTAGCGACGGGCGAGCCGTTTGGCGAAGGGCAGGTTGCGCTCGACCAGCTCCTCGCGGATCGCGGGGTCCTTGGTCGCCGCGAATTTGCGCCAGAGCGCCTTTTCATCGGCCAGCTGCTCCTGCGGGCCCGGTCCCAACCGGGTCTCCTCTCCGTTCTCCACCTGCTCACAGTAGCTGAGTGCTCCCGAGACCCGGCGGGTAGTCGATGGCGTGCGCCGGTTAGGCTGCGCAGGACCTCCAAACCGACCAAACAGGAGACATCAGATGGCCTACGAGGTACCCGATCTTCCTTACGCCTACGACGCTCTCGAGCCCCACATCGACGAGGCGACGATGCGCGTCCATCACGACAAGCACCACCAGGCCTACGTCGACAAAGCCAACGCTGCGCTGGAGGGCACGGAGTGGGCCGACAAGGACGTCGAGGAGGTTCTCAAGAACCTCTCGAGCCTGCCCGACGACAAGCAGGGCCCGGTCCGCAACAACGCCGGCGGCCACTACAACCACTCGCTCTTCTGGCAGATGCTGAGCCCCGACGGCGGCGGCGAGCCCGGGGGCGAGGTCGGCTCCGCGATCTCCGATGCCTTCGGCTCCTTCGAGTCCTTCAAGGACCAGTTCAAAGAAGCCGGCATCGGCCAGTTCGGCTCCGGCTGGGCCTGGCTCGTCCACGACGGCTCCGGTCTCGCGATCGCGAAAACCCCGAACCAGGACTCGCCGATCTCCGACGGCAAGACGCCGCTGCTCGGCTGCGACGTCTGGGAGCACGCCTACTACCTCAAGTACCAGAACAAGCGCCCCGAATACATCGACGCATTCTGGAACGTCGTCAACTGGGACTACGTCGGGCAGCGTCTCGGCCAGGCCGGCTGAACGAACGGCCGAGTGATGAATCGACCCCACCCCGGTGGGGTCGATTCATCTGACGGCGGGCACGGCGGGGCGCGCCGCGTCCGGCAGGTGGCGCGGCTCGGCCCCCTCCTTGAGCGGGATCCTGCTCATCGCGTGCTCTGCCTTGGCGGTGATCGTCAGGCTCGGGTTGACGCCGGGGTTGGCGGGCATCGCCGCCCCGTCGGTGACCAGCAGGTTCCGGTAGCCGAAGACGCGGTTGTCGGTGTCGACCACGCCGTGCTCGGGATCGGCGCCGACCACGGCGCCGCCGAGGATATGGGCGGTCGTCGGCACGTTCTGGATCGACTCGGTCAAGGCGCTCTGGGCGATCCCGCCGGTCTTCTTCGCGAACCAGTGCGCGGCCGCGGCCGCGGCCGGGAGGTAGATCGGGTTGGGCCGATCGGGATCCTGCTCGGTCTGGAGGCGGACGCCCTTCCCGAAGATCCTGCGCTTCGGTTTCAGGTGCATCGCGGCGTCGACCGTCTGCATCACGAGCAGGATCACGGTCCGGCGTGACCACTTCAGCGGCACCACCATGCGCAGCGTCTGGAGGGGGTGCCGGGCCATTTCCGCGAGCCACTTCAACGGCCGCGTCAGCCTCGTGCCGGGTCGCGCCATCGCGGTGAAGGTGTTGCTCATCACGTCGCCGGCCTCGCCGTAGGTGACGACCTCGATGTGGGTGTCGGGGTCCGGGTAGATGCTCGAGGTGATCGCGACCGAGCGGCTGAAGTCGCGCTCGTCGTCGCGGGCCGTGACCGACTGGATCGACTCCGAATTGGTGCGGATGACGGCTCCGAGCCGGTCGGAGATGCGCGGCAGGGCGCCGCTGTGCTTGCAGTTGGCGAGCAGGTTGTTGGTCCCGAGGGCGCCGGCGGCGACGACGACCCCGCGGGCGGTGATCGTGCGGCGTTGCTTGCGCAGCCAGGAACCCGAGCGCTCGCTGGTGATCGCGTAGCCGTCGGAGCCGTCCGCCGCGCCGAGGGGACGAATCTCGGTCACCTGGCGTTCGGGCTCGATCCCGACTCCGAGCTTCTCCGCGAACCAGAGGTAGTTCTTCATCAGCGTGTTCTTGGCGCCGTGGCGGCAGCCGACCATGCAGCTGCCGCAGCGCATGCAGCCGGTCCGACGCGGCCCCTCGCCTTCGAAGAAGGGGTCGTCGACCTCGACCCCCGGCTGGTCGAAGAAGACCCCGACCTTGGTGTTGGTGAAGGTCTCGCCGACTCCGATCTCCTCGGCGTATTCCTTGAGCAGGACGTCGGCCGGGCCCATGCCCTCGTACTCGACGACCCCGAGCATGCGCTCGGCGGTGTCGTAATGGGGGGCGAGCTCCAGGTCCCAGTTGCCGAGCCCCGCCCACTGCGAGTCTTCGAAGAAGCTCGGACGGGCCCGGTAGAGGGTGTTCGCGTAGCCGAGGCTGCCGCCGCCGACGCCGCTGCCGGAGACGACGAAGACGTCCTTGAAGAAGGTCATCCGCAGGACCCCGCGCATGCCCAACTTGGGCCACCAGAAGTAGCGCCGTGGTTCGCGCAGGGTCGAGGCGGCGAAGTCGTCGTCCTCGAAGCGGCTGCCGCACTCGAGGACTCGCACCGAGTAGCCCTTCTCGGCCAATCGCAGCGCCGAGACCGAGCCTCCGAAGCCGGAGCCCACCACCACCCAGTCGTAATCCAGTTTCGCCATCGGTTCCCCGGGGGGAGGTCGGCGCTCAGGCCTCGCCCGGCTCCAGCGGTCGAAAGTCGGAGGTGCGGGCCCCGCACACCGGGCAGAACCAGTCTTTCGGGATGTCCTCGAAGGCGGTGCCCGGCGGGATTCCGCCGTCCGGGTCGCCGATCGCCGGGTCGTAGATGAACCCGCAGCTCTCGCAGATCCAGAGGGTGACTTCGGTGGTCGTGCTCATGTCCCAGATCTTAGGGGACCCTCAACCCCTATTTGTCGAAGCTGACCGCAACCGGCTCGCGATCGGCCGGATCATCGATCTCGAAGAAGTCCTTCTTGGTGAAGTTGCCCTGGTTCGCGACGATCGAGCCGGGGAACTGTTCGATGTCGGTGTTGTAGGACTGGACGTTGGAGTTGTAGATCCGGCGCGAGGCCTGGATCTCGTCCTCGAGCTCGGAGAGGTTGCGGCTCAGCTGCTGGAAGTTCTCGGTGGCGCGCAGCTCCGGGTAGTTCTCGGCGACCGCTTTGACGTCGGCCAGCGCCTGGGTCAGCTTCTGCTCGGCCTGGGCGGTCTCCTCGACGCTCTGGGCCTTCATCGCCTCCGCTCGCGCCTGGGTCGTTTTCTCGAACGTCTGCTGCTCGTGGGTCGCGTAGCCCTTGACCGTCTCGACCAGGTTGGGGACGAGGTCGTGTCGTCGCTTGAGCTGGACGTCGATCCCGCTCCAGGCCTCTTCGACTCGGTTTCGCGCGGCGATGATCGAGTTGCGCTTGACGATGAAGTAGATGACCGCGATGACGACGAGCGCGGCGATCACGATGAGGGCGATGGTCATTGAGGGCTCCTTTGGGGGACCGAGTGCGCACCATCCTACCCGCATAGGATCAGGGCGATGGGCGCTAAGCAGGAAGCTCAGGAGTGGGCGGAGACCGTGCGAGGCTACGGCGAGCGCAACGGCCTGACCTACGAGGAGGTGGGCGGGATCAACCCCAAAGACGGGCCGGTGGCCCTCTGCGTCGGCGGCATCAATCGCCTGACCGGGCAGCTGACCGAAGGCTTCTGGGGCTCGTGCTGCGACGCCGACGAAAGGGAGGTCGGGAGCCTCTTCAACAAGGCGGTGCTGCCGACCGCGATCCTCGCCAAGGCCCACATGCCGGACCTGGCGAGCGTGGTCCCGGCCTTCAACGTGGAGTCGATCGAGGGGACGGAGCGCGTCACCCAGCATCTCTCGCGCAAGGTCGAGTTCGAGTCGATCGACTTCAACAGGCGATTCATCGCGACCGTGCCGAAGGAGTACGACCCGATCGCGCTCCGTGAGCTCTTCAGCCCCGGGTTCCTGTCCTGGACGACGACGATGACGGGGGAGGTCGACTTCGGGGTCAACGATCGCCAGCTCTGGTTCCTCTGGAAGCTTCGGGAGCGAACGGCCGCGGAGCTGAAGGAGGCGCTGGGAAACGCCGGTCGGCTGTTCCGGCGGCTACAGGGCGAGATGGAGGAGGACGGGCTCCACACCTACGCGCCGGGTCCGTGGCACGCCGGCCTCGCGCCCTTCCCCGACGAGCCGGCCCCTCAGCCGGGGTAGTCCGGGTCTCCGGGGAGGACGACCCGATGGTCCTCCTTGCTGCCGATCACCTTCGGCAGGATCGGCTCGATCGGCGCGTCGCGATGGGCGGCGAGCGCCTCGTCGGCGGTCGCGTAGGGGAGTAGCGAGCGGAGCTGGCTGAGGGTCGGGAAGGCGAGCACGATCTCCTTCGCCTCGGCGGCAGCGAGCGCGGCCCGCGGCTCGAACCAGGCCGCCTCGACGACCTCCACCCCGTCCGGCCGCGGCGGGGTGTGGGCGGGGGCGAGGGCGAGGAAGAACCAGGCGTCGAAGCGGGTCGAGATCACCTCCGGGGTGATCCAGCGCGAGAACAGGATGAGCTCCTCGTCCGGGGGCAGGACGATCGCGGTCTCCTCTGCCAGCTCGCGGACGGCGCAGGAGCGGTGCCCCTCCTCGCCCTCGCCGTCGCCCGGGTCGACCGAGCCGCCGGGGAAGACCCAGATGTTCGGCATGAACCGCGCCTCGCCGCTGCGTTTCAGGAGCAGCACCTCGAGCGCGCGGTCGCGGTGCTTGCCGCCGCGTCGCAGGAGAACGATCGAAGCGGCCGGCCGCGGCACCGTCGGCGTCCCCAGGTTCGGGGCCTCCGCCGGCCCCCGGTGTCGCTCCTCCGCCATCCACCCGACCCTACCGTCCGCGCTTCAGCGATTTCCCCCCCTGGGGTGTGGTCAAGTGATGAAGCGCGGGACGGAGGGCGGGCGCGGGACGGAGGGCGGGCGTTAGGGGCGGGAGAGGGCGGTGCGGCGGGCGCGACGCAGCCAGGCGCGGTGGGTGAGCCAGGCGAGCAAGGCGAGGAGGGCGAACGGGAACAGGGCGGCGAGGCCGATCAGGGTGACGCCGGCGGCGATCGTGAGGACGCGCCCGGCTCCGGCGAGCCCGTCGCCGACGCCCCAGGCGCCGCCCGAGTCCTGCTCCGAGCCGGCGTCGCCGCCGGCCTCGATCCGCACCGAGACGCGGGAGAGGTTGGCGCGACGCTCGAGCGAGGAGAGACGGGAGCGCAGGACGGCGGCGCGGGCTCGAGCTTCCCGCAGCTTCGCTTCCGCGGCGGTGCGCTCGGCGTCGGTGTCGGCTGCCGCGAGCTGGTCGAGCAGGCCGCGCACGGTCGCGTTCGCGTCCTGGAGCCGTTCGCCGACACCGACCGTCGGGGCGGTGATGTCATCGGTCGCCTCCTGTCGCGAGCGGACTTCGGCGATCGAGGAGATCGAGGCCAGGGCGTCGCCCAGCTTCGCCGCCGGGATCAGGAGCTCGAACGTCGCCGCGCCACCGTTCGGGCCGCCCTCGACCGAGGAGCTGAGAACGATGCCGTCGACGGCGTGGACGGCATCGAAGACCTCGGCGGCGGCGTCGCGCAGCCCCTCGGGATCGGTGCCGAGGACGATCGAGGCGGAGCGCTCGATCGAGCGCTGCGGGCGCCCGGAGGCGTAGGGACCGCTTTTAGCGGCGCTGCCGGCCGTTGTCGCCTCGGGCAGGGAGTCGTCGAATTGCACCCCATTCGAGCTGCCGGCCTCGCCCTCCGCGGCAGCCGTGGGGGCGGCCGGGACCGCCCGATCGGTTTGCGTCGAGCCCCCGCCGCTTCCCGAGAAGCCCCCGCTGCCATGGTCCTGTGCGGGTTGCGGGACGGTTGTCAGCGGGCCGCCGCTCTCCTGGTCCGTTTCCGAGATCGAGACCACCGCGGTCGCGACGACGATCGCGCAGACGGCAAGGGCCCCGGCGGGCGCCAGGACGCGGCGCGGGGGCGTCGTCCGCAGGCGCTCGAGGAGGTTCGCCAAACCGCCCCGCGCGGTGCCCGGAGCCGTCGGGAAGCCGGCGGCGGCGCGCTCGTCGAGCTCGGCGGTGAAGCCCGGGGCGGGGCGGGGTCGGAGAGCCCGGAGGGTCGACTCCAGCTCGGCGTCGCTACTGAACATCGGCGTCATCGCATGCCTCCCTCAGTTTTCCCAGCACCCGGTGGAGCCTGGTGCCGACGTTGGACTCGCTGATCCCGAGGACCGTGGCGATCTCGGCGTTGGTCAGGCCGGCGAAGAACTTGAGCGCGACCAACTCCCGCTCCTCGCCGGCGAGCCCGGCGATCGCCGCCGCGACGGAGAGTCGCCGCTCGCGCTGCTCGGCGGACTCGTCGGCGGCCGGGGCGTCGTCGGCCGGCTCGGCGGTCAGCTCCGCCTGGCGGCTGCGACGGCGCAGCTCGTCGAGCGCCGCGTTGCGGGCGATCCCGAAGAGCCAGGCCCGGGGCTCGCCGCGGCCGGCGTCGAAACGCGCCCGCTTGCGGTAGGCACGCTCGAAGGCGATCGCGGTGACCTCCTCGGCGGCGGCCGGGTCACGCAGCAGGCCCGCCGCGTAGGCGTAGATGTCGTCGCGGCTCGAGCGGTAGAGCCGATCGAAGGCGATATCCGCCTCGCCCGGGGCATCCGCTGCGGTGGCGACGAGGGTCTGGTTCACGCCCTTACTACGACCTGTGCCGCGTTTCATCACAAGAAAACCCGGCGAGGGACGTCGAGGACGAAATCCGACGTCATGCGGACGCCAGATCGGTCCCTCGGAGGATCAGGCGGCCTGGGGGAGCGCGGCCGGGCCGTCGGGAACAGTCCGAAGGGGGGACGCGAGCGCCGCCTCGATCGACGCGCCGGTGATCTCCAGCAGCCGTCGCAGCTCGCCCTTGGAGATCGCCAGCGGCGGCATCAGCACGACCGTGTCGCCGAGCGGTCTGATGATCGCGCCCCGACGGCGCGCCTCGAGAGTGACGCGGTGGCCGATCCGCAGCGCCGGGTCGTGCTCGCCGAGGTCGATGCCGACCATGAACCCGCAGCGGCGGACCTCGGCGACCTCGCGCATCTCCTCGACCTCGCCGAGGAGCTCCTCGAGCAGCGCGATCTTCGGTTGCAGCCGCTCCAGGGTCCGCTCCTCCTCGAAGGCGTCGAGGTTGGCGAGCGCGGCGGCACAGGCGAGCGGGTTGCCGGTGAAGGTGTGGCCGTGGAAGAAGGTCCGCTGCTCCTCGGGCGCACCGAGGAACCCCTCGTAGATCCGCTCGGTGGCGAGGGTTGCCGCCAACGGCATGTAGCCGCCGGTGAGCCCCTTGGCCAGGCACATCAGGTCGGGCGCGACCCCCTCCTGCTCGCAGGCGAACATCGTCCCGGTGCGGCCGAACCCCGTCGCGACCTCATCGCAGATCAGGAGCACGCCGTGGCGATCGCAGAGATCGCGGACCTCGCGCAGGTATCCGGGCGGCTGGACGAGGATCCCGGCGGCGCCCTGGACCAACGGCTCGACGATCACCGCCGCGATCTCCTCCTCGTGGGCGGCAAGGACCCGGGCCAGCTCGCCGGCGTCGCCGGGCCCGACCATGTGACCCTCGAAGAGCAGCGGGCGGTAGGCCGCGTGGAAGAGGTCGATGCCGCCGACCGATACGGAGCCGATCGTGTCCCCGTGGTAGGCGTCGCGGAGGTGGATGAAGGAGGTCCGGCGGACGTGCCGGCCGCCGCGCTGGCGCTGGTACTGAAACGCCATCTTCAGGGCGATCTCGGTCGCGGTCGACCCCGAGTCCGAGTAGAAGACGCGCGAGAGGCCGGCCGGCGCGATCTCGACCAGGCGCGCGGCGAGCTCGGCGGCGCCGGGGTGGGAGAGGCCGAGCATCGTCGAGTGGGAGACCTTGCCGAGCTGCCTGCGAACGGCGGCGTCGATGCCCTCGTGACGGTGGCCGTGGACGTTGCACCACAGCGAGGAGACGCCGTCGATGTAGCGCCGGCCCTCGGAGTCGATCAGCTGGGTGCCGGCGGCCCGCTCGATCATCAGCGGCTCCTCCTCGCACCAGCCCCGCTGCTGGGTGAAGGGATGCCAGAGGTGGTCGCGATCGAGCTGGGCGTGGTTCGCTCCCATCGACGACGACAGTAGCTCCGGCGGCGGCGGCCACCCCGCCGCCCCCGGCGCGGCCGGGCGGCGTGCGTGATGTGCATCACACGAACAACTATTTCGTTGGCGTAATAGTTGCGCGTGTGCAATCATTTCGACCGTGCAAGCTAGTGAGATAGCGGCGTTCGTCGACGAGAGCCACGAGGCCGGCCCGGAGACCCGGGAGACGGCGGCTCGGCTGAGCGCGTTGATGCGGCACGTGTTCGCGTACGACCGCGGGCACCAGCTGCGCGTGATCGAGGAGTCGGGGCTGACCATGACCCAGTGCAAGGCCCTCCTCGAGCTCGGCGGCCTCGGGCGGGAGGGGGCGCCGCCGCAGCAGGTCAGCGACCTCGCCGAGACCTTCGGCGTCTCGGTCCCGTCGATGAGCCGCGCGGTCGACGCCCTCGTGAAGAGCGCCTATGTGACGCGGATCGAGGACACCGAGGACAGGCGGGTGCGGAGGGTCGCGATCACCGCCAAGGGGAAAAAGCTCGTCGACACGTTGCTGATCGTGCGGATGGCCGGATTGCAGTCGTTCGCCGAGTCCCTGACCGCGGCCCAGCGGCGCAAGCTCGACGCCGCCGTCGACTCGCTCATGGACAGGGACGACATCGCCCAGACGTTCGAGCACCTCAAGGAGGTAAAGACTTGACCCGCTACAACCACCTGATCACCGACGAGAACCGCAAGTGGTGGACGCTCGGAGCGATGTGCTTCGCGCTGTTCATGATCATGCTCGACAACACGGTGGTGAACGTCGCCCTGCCGTCGATCCAGAAAGATCTCGGCGCCTCGATCTCCGGGCTCGAGTGGACGATCAACGGCTACACCCTCTCCTTCGCGGTCCTGCTCGCGACCGGCGGCAGGCTCGGCGACATCTTCGGCCGCCGCCGCATGTTCCAGATCGGCGTCGTCATCTTCGCTCTCTCCTCGGCGACCGCCGGCCTGGCCATCGATCAGACCGCCCTGGTCGTCAGCCGCGTGGTCCAGGGCGTCGGCGCGGCGCTGATGATGCCGGGCACCCTCTCGATCATCACCGACGCATTCCCGCCGGAGGAGCGCGGCAAGGCGATGGGGACCTGGGCCGGGGTCTCGGCGCTGGCGCTGGCGGTCGGCCCGGTTCTCGGCGGCTTCCTCACCGAGCACGTCTCCTGGCGCGCGATCTTCTACCTCAACATCCCGGTCGCGATCGGCGCGATCCTGGCGACCACCTTCGCGGTCCGCGAGTCGCGCGACACCAGCGTCGGCAAGGACGTCGACTTCGCCGGAGTCGCGGCGCTGACCGTCGGCCTCACCGCGCTCGTCCTCGCCCTCGTCGAGGGCAACAGCTGGGGCTGGGGCTCGGCCGGCATCATCGCCCTGCTCGCCGCCTCGGTGACCGCCCTGGTCGGCTTCGTCGCGATCGAGCAGCGGGTCAAGGCGCCGATGGTCCAGTTCGACCTGCTCTCGGATCGCAACTTCCTCGGCGCGGTCGTCGTCGCCCTGATCATCACCTTCGCGATGATGGGCGTCTTCTTCTTCCTCGCCCTCTACATGCAGAACATCCTCGAGTACTCACCGCTCGAGGCCGGGGTAAGGTTCCTGCCCTCGACCCTGATGATCGTCGCCGTGGCGCCGATCTCCGGCCGCCTCGCCGACCGCTACGGACCGCGCTGGCTGATCGTCGGCGGGCTGCTGCTGCTGACGGCGTCGCTGCTCACCTTCACCCAGATCGCGGTCGACTCGACCTACCTCGCGCTGCTGCCCGGCTTCCTGCTGCTGGGGATCGGGATCGCGATGACGATGTCGCCGATGACCAGCGCCGCGATGAACGCGGTGCCGGTCCAGAAAGCGGGCATCGCCTCGGGGGTGCTCTCGATGTTCCGGATGGTCGGCGGCAGCCTCGGCATCGCGGTCAGCGGCGCGATCTTCCAGGGTTCGGTCGGCAGCAGCTTCGAGACCGCCAGCCCGCAGCAGTTCGTCGACGGCCTCAGCTCGGCGATGGCGGTCTCCGCCGGCGTCACCTTCCTCGGCGTCTTCGTCGGTGCGCTGGCGATCCGGGCGAAGGGCAAGCCGGTCAGCGCCGAGGCCGCCGAGGCCGCGGTCAACCCGGGCGGCTCCTCGGTCGCCGCCGCCGAGGTCAGGCCGGATCTAGCCGGGGCCAGGAACTAGGGTCGGCGAGGTCGAGGGCCGCGAGGCCCTCGACCCGCACCCCGCCCATCGCCGCGATCGAGTCGCGGTTCGAGGTCTCGATCTGGCTCGGCCGCGACGGCCACGGGGTGAGCACGACCTTGGCGACCTCGAGCCCGGCCGCCCGGGCCGATTCGATCGTCAGCAGCGTGTGGTTGATCGTGCCCAGGCCCGGCGAGGCGGCGATCACCAGGGGGTAGCCGAGCGCGACGGCGAGATCGCGGACGCCGAATCCCGGCGCGAGGGGGACCAGGAGGCCGCCGACGCCCTCGCAAACGAGCGAGTCGGCCGCGGCCGCCGCCGCCCCCGCCGCCGCCAGCAGCACCTGGGGGTCGATCCGCTCGCCCTGCATCTCGGCCGCGAGATGCGGCGATGCCGGCGGTCGGTAGCGGTAGGGGGCGATCTCGTCGTAGTCCTGGCCGCTGCCCGCGGCGCGGCGCAGCAGGGCGTGATCGCTCTCGCCGGGGTCTTCGATGCCGGTGACCACCGGCTTGAAGACCGCGACGGTGGAGCCGTCGGAGCGCAGGGTGTTGGCGATTGCTGCGGCGACCATCGTCTTGCCGACCTCGGTCCCGGTGCCGGTGACGAAGACGCCGCTCACGGAAGCTAGGCGGCGAGTGCGGCCGCGGCCATACTCGGGCCGGGCTCCACCCCGAGCTCGCGGGCCGCGGCGCCGACGATCGCGGCGGCGCGGCGGAGCTCGACCTCGGAGTGGGTGGCCATCACCGTGAGGCGCAGGCGGGAGGACCCCTCGGGGACCGTCGGCGGGCGGATCCCCTGGGCGAAGATGCCGCGCTCCAGGAGAAGCTCGCAGAGCGCCATCGTGCGGGTGGCGTCACCGATCTCGACCGGGACGATCTGGGTCCCGGCGGCGCCCGCGCAGAGCCCTTCGGCGGCGAGCCCCGAGCGCAGGACGGCGGCATTCGCTCGCAACCGCTCGACCATCCCGGGATCGGCCTCGAGTCGCCCGAGAGCGGCGGCCGCGGCCGCGACGGTCGGTGGTGGCGGCGCCGTCGAGAAGACGAACGAGCGCGCCCGGTTGAGGAGAAAGTCGACCGTCTCCTCGTCGGCGCAGGCGTAGGCGCCGTAGGAGCCGAGCGCCTTGCCGAGGGTGCCGACGACGACGTCGACCTCGGCGCCGAGCCCGGCGGCGGCGACGGTGCCGCGGCCGCCGGGGCCGACCGCGCCGGTCGCGTGGGCCTCGTCGACCATCAGCCGGCAATCGTGGCGCGCCGCCAGCTCGGCGAGCGCGGGCAGCGGCGCGATGTCGCCGTCCATCGAGAAGACCCCGTCGGTGACGATCAGCGCGGCGCGCCCGCCCGTCTCCCGCAGTCCGTGCTCGAGATGCTCGATGTCGCCGTGCCGGTAGACGAAGGTCTGGGCCCGGGCGAGACGACAGCCGTCGATGATGCTGGCGTGGTTGAGCTCGTCGGAGAAGACGACGTCGCCGTCGTCGGCGAGCGCGGCGATGACGCCGGTATTGGCGAGGTAGCCGGAGCCGAAGAGCAGCGCCGCCGGGTACCCCTTGAACTCGGCCAGACGGCGCTCGAGCGCGGTGTGCGCGTCCATGTTGCCCGAGATCAGGCGCGAGGCGCCGGCGCCGGCGCCCAGCTCCAGCGCCGCCTCGGCGGCGGCGGCACGGACGACGGGGTCGTCGGCGAGGCCGAGGTAGTTGTTGGAGCAGAGCAACAGCACCTCGCGGCCGTCGAGGGTGACCCGCGGGCCCTGCGCCCCCTCGATCAGCCGCAGGCGCCTGTGCAGCCCCTGCCGACGGAGCTCGTCGAGCCGATCGGCGAGATCGATCACCGCCGAGCCGGATACGGCGGCGGCTTCTTCGTCTTCTTGATCACCCGCAGCTGCGTCGAGGGGTCCCAGAACTCGGCTTCGTCCTGGTGGTCGATCAGCTCCTCCATCGGCGTCGCCGGGGTCTCGCCCTCGAGCCAACCCGAGCGGTTGTCGGGCCGCGGGTTGGCGCCGTTGTCCTCCTGGCGGGCGACGTTGAGGCCGAGCTCCTCGAACATCGCCCGGTCGTCCTCCGGCTCGGCTCCGAGGGTGGTGAGGAAGTTGCCCATCATGACCCCGTTGAGGCCGGCCTTGACGGCCAGCGGCTGGAGGTCGCCGAGGTTCTCGACCCGGCCCCCGCAGAGGCGGAACAGGGCGGCGGGGATGATCAGCCGGAAGATCGCGACCCACTTGACGACCTCCCAGGCGTCCATCAGGGGTCGGTCGCCGAACTTGGTCCCGTCGCGCGGGTTGAGCAGGTTGATCGGAACCGAGGTCGGGTTGAGGTCGGAGAGCTCGAAGGCCATCTCGACCCGCTGGCGCGGCGACTCGCCGAGGTTGAGGATCCCGCCGACGCATGTCTCCAGGCCCGCCTCCTTGACCGCCTGGATCGTCCGCAGGCGACCCTCGTAGCGGACGGTCGTCGAGACCTCGGGGTAATACGAGCGCGAGGACTCGACGTTGTGGTGGACCCGCTGGATGCCGGCGTCCCTGAGGCTCTTCGCGCGCTCGACCGACATGTGGCCGACCGAGGCGCAGCGCTTGAGGTTGGTGTGCTCGGCGACCAGCTCGGCGCCTTCGAGGATCTTCGTGAAGTCTCGCTTCGAGAGCCCCTGGCCCTGGGTGACCATGCAGAAGCGGTGGGCGCCGGCGGCCTCGGCGGCCTTGGCGTGCTCGAGGATCTGCTCGGGCTCCATCATCGCGTGCATCGGGGTGTCCGCCTCGGCGTAGCGGGACTGGGCGCAGAACCCGCAATCCTCGGCGCAGCCGCCCGACTTCGCGTTGACGAGCGAGCACATGTCGGTCGAGTCGCCGAAGTTCTCCTGCCGCACCTCCCAGGCACGCTCGACGATCGCGCCGATCTCCTCGTGACCGGTCTTCTCGCCGAGCGCCAGCGCTTCCTCGAATGTGATCAGGGGGGGCACCTGGCCGCAAAGTTAGGCTTCAGACCGGATGGACGACTCGGTCAAGCGGCGCAGGCGGATCGCAATCGCCGCCCTCGGCGGTCTCGCGGCGGGGGCGTTCGCGTTCGGAGTCGCGCTCGGCGACGGGACCCCGGCGGAGGAGAGCGCGGCGTCGAAGCTGACCCTGCCGCAGCTGGCGGGGCAGCGCCTCGTCGTCGGCTTCGAGGGGACGACGCCGCCGGCGCCGGTCCGTCGGCTGGTCCGCCAGGGCCGCCTCGCCGGCGTCATCCTCTTCGCCGGCAACCTCCCGAGCCGGGCCTCGGCCCGGCGCACGGTGGCGCGCTTGCAGGGGATCCCGCGCCCGCCCGGCCTGCGGCTCCCGCTGCTTGTGATGATCGACCAGGAGGGCGGCTTGGTCAAGCGCCTCGACGGGGCTCCGACCGCGTCGGCCCGGCAGATGGGGGCCCGCGGCGCCGCCTTCAGCCGCGAGCAGGGCTCCCGCACCGCCGCCAACCTGCGCGGAGTCGGCATCAACGTCGATCTCGCCCCGGTCCTCGACATCGCCCGCCCCGGCAGCGACACCGCCGCGACCGAACGCGGCTTCGGCCGCGACCCGGCCGGTGTCGTCGCGACCGCGATCCCGTTCGCCGACGGGCTCCGGGCCGGCGGGGTCGCCGCCACCGCCAAGCATTTCCCCGGGCTCGGCGGCGCCCGCCGCAACACCGACTTCTCGGTCCAGCGGATCGGGCTGCCCAGGGCGACGCTGCGCGATGTCGACGAGGCGCCGTTCGCGGCCTTCGCCGAGGCGGGCGGGGAGCTGGTGATGCTGAGCAGCGCGATCTATCCGGCGCTCTCGCCGCGACCGGCCGCCTTCGCGCCCGAGATCGCGACCGGCGAGCTGCGGCAACGGGTCGGTTTCGAGGGAGTCTCGATCACCGACGCCCTCGGCAGCGTCGCGGTCGCCGACTTCGGCGGCCCCGCGAAGGCAGGGATCGCGGCCACGAGAGCCGGGACCGACGTCCTCCTCTTCACCGATCCACGGGCCGGCGAGAGGGCGCTGGCGGCGCTGATCGCGGGCCTGCGCTCGGGCCGCCTGCGGCGGGCCGGGTTCGAGACCTCCGCCGGCCGCGTTCTCCGCCTGCGCCACATCCTGCGCGGCGGCCCCCCCGCGGATACGGACTGAGGGTCGCCCCGGGCAGCGCCCCGCGGCCCGGCTTCCAGCTGCGGGGTGGGTCAGGCGTTCTCGGTCGTCTGTGAGACGCGGACGCCGTCGCGGCCCCCGGACTTCGCCGCGTACATGGCCCGGTCGGCGTCGGCCATCACCTCCTCGAAGGTGAGGTCGGCGCCGATGCCGAACAGCGCGATCCCGACGCTGATCGTCATCCGCGGGATCCCCTCTTCGGCAGGGAGGTGGTCGCGGACTGCGCTCGTGATCTCGTTGCCGACCGCCTCGGCTTCGGCCCGCTCGCAGCGCGGCAGGACGACGGCGAACTCGTCGCCCCCGACACGGGCGAGGACGTCCGTCTCCCGCATGCGACCGTCGAGGACCGCGGCGATCTCCTCGATCACCTTGTCCCCGGTCGGATGGCCGAGGGTGTCGTTCACCTGCTTGAAGTTGTCGACGTCGAGCATCAGCAGCGCCCCGGTAGTCCTCTCGCGCCGGCTGCGAGCCAGCTCGGTGCGGAGATCCTCCTCGAAGCGGCGCCGGTTCTTGAGCCCGGTCAGCGGATCCTGGCTGGCCTGACGCTGGAGGACCCGCATCCGTTCGCTGCGGCTCCAGATCAGGACCAGCGCCGCCACCAGGGCCGCGAGCAGCAATCCGAAGACCGCCATCAGGATCGGCAGGGCGATCCCCGCCTCGGTCGGGTCCTCGACCACCAGCAGCCAGGTCCGGTCGGCGATCCGCACCGGGGCGTTCGAGGCGTCCTCGAGCCGGCGCTCGGGGCCGAGGAAGGTCTTCCCGTCCTCGCGCAGCTGGATCACCGCGTCCTCGGGCAGGGCTTCGGTGGCGGCGGAGGCCAGGTCCCCGATCCGGAAGGCGCCGGCGGCGAACCCGGTCAGCGCCGCTCGCCGCTGGGCGACCGTCTCGGTCGGGGCGCCGTCCCGGAAGACCGGTCGGTAGACGTTGATACCGGTTCCCCCGATCAGCAGGCGCAGGGCCCCGGTCGCCGTCGGCCGGCCGCGGTCGCGCGCCAGGTGGAGGTAGCGGCCGCGGGTCTCGTCGACGGCGAGGTCGTACCCGAACGGGGGGCCGACGGCGAGCTCGTTGCCGGCGACGTAGGTGACCGGGAAGTAGATCGGCCGATCGCCGGCCGTCCGGGTGCCGATCGGCGCCCGCTCGCTGATCCTGGCCCCGAGCCGGCGCTCATACGCCTCTCGCTCCCCGCGCGGGACCGCATCGACGAAGGCGGTGGCGGTCAGGGCGCCGGTCTCCAGCAGCGAGTCGGCGACCACCTCGAACTCGTGGCGGCTGAAGTCGCCCTCGGCCTCGTAGAAGGCCGCGGCGCTGGCGAGCTGGCCGACCGAGAGCGCCGCCAGGGCTTCGGTCTGGTGGGCGGCGCGCATCGCCTCTTCGTCCTGTTGCGTCTCGAGCGCCTCGCGTTCGTTGGCGCCGACGATCAGGGCGGCGGCGATCGATCCGACCGCGATCGCGAAGACGACCAGCAGACCGAGCCTGAAGCGGTTCTTCACCTCAGAACCCCGCCGGGTGCCGGGTGACGAAGCCCTCGGGGTAGGGCAGCTCGGGGTGCCAGCGCGGCCCCGTGCCGGTGGCGTCCCCGACCGTGTCCCAGCGCAGGCCCGCGATCACCGCGTATGCGTGGCCGGGGTTGGCGTAGACGGTGATCCAGCGGCCGGGGCCGGGCTCGCCCCAGGATTCGAGCGCTCCGGAGGTGAGGGGCGCCTGGAGGAAGCCGCCGGCGGCGAGCGCGTAGCTGACCGCGCCGGAGCAGTCGTACCCGGCCGAGTACCAGGACGCGTGGCCGCCTCCCCACACATACGGCCGGCCGACGATTTCGTTGGCGCCGCTGATCGCCGCCTGGATCCGTTCCGGCGCCTTCGGCGGCGCCAGGGCTATGCCGCTGAGGAGGATCGAGTCGCGGCCTTCGGATTCCTCCTCGAGTCGGGCCATCGTCCGCGGCGTGATCGAACCCCGCTCGGAGGCGTCGGGCGGGTCGTAGGAGCCGTTGGTCCCGGCCGAAGCCGGCGGCATCTTCGAGACCGGGATGTCGGGCGGCTCGGCATCGAGCCCCTGGTGCGAGGGCTGCGGCGAGGGGGCGACGTCGAGCCGGCTCGGGCGCGGGGGCTCCTCTTCCGCGATCCTGCTCGGCGTCGTCGGTTCCTGGAGCTCGGCCTTGTCCTGCCGGCTCAGCGGCTCCCGCGCGCTGACCGAGCCGCATCCGCCCAGCGCCGTCGCGGCGGCGAGCCCGGCGAGGAGGAGGAGGAGAACGCAGCCTGCCCTCGCCGTCATCCGGGCACCGCCGCCAGCGACTCCCAGAGGTAGAGCGAGGCGAGGCTGCGGTCCGGGCTCCAGCGCTCGCCGATCTCGACCGTCCTCTGCGGCGTCGGCATCTCCTCGAGCCCGTATTCGTTCTGAATCGCCTTGCGGATGCCGAGGTCGCCGCCGGAGAGGACGTCGGGCCGCTCGAGGTGGAAGATCAGGAACATCTCCGCGGTCCAGCGCCCGAGCCCGCGGACGGCGACGATCTCCTCGATCGCCTCCTCGTCTTCGAGCTCGTCGAGCCGATCGAGCTCGAGCTCGCCGCTGAGGACGTGGCGGGCGAGGTCCTGGAGGTACTCGACCTTGCGCCCGGACAGCCCCGCCGCCCTGAGGGCGTCCGGGTCGGCGTCGAGCAGCTGCTGCGGGGAGGGGGTCCGCCCCTCGAAGAGCTCGATGACCCGGAGGTAGATGGTGCGAGCTGCTTTCGTCGAGAGCTGCTGCCCGACGATCGCCCGCAGCAGCGCCCCGTAAGGATCGGCCGGCCGCTCCTCCTTGCGGCGCCGCAGCCGGGTGGCGAGGTCGATCTCGCCGATCCGCTCGATCAGCGCCGCCATCACCGGGTCACTGGCCGCCAGCCGCGCGGCGCTCACCGCCCCTTCCAGGACGCCTTCCGTTTCTCGGCAAAAGCGGCGATCCCCTCGCGGAAGTCCTCGGAGGAGAAGCACGACTCGCGCAGGGCGATCAGCGCCGACTCCTGCGCTTCGCTGAGGACGGGGTTCTGGTTGAGGACTTCGATCGCACGCTTGTTGCCGCGCGTCGAGAGCGGCGCGTTGGCGGCGATCGCGGCGGCCAAGGCGACGGCGTCGTCTGCCAATACCGAGTCGGCGACGACCTCGTTGACGAGCCCGATCTGCTCGGCCCGCGCCGCCTCGAAGTTCCGCCCGGTGAGGAACAGCTCCTTGGTCCGGGCCACGCCGTCGGTGTCGAGGAACTTGCGCAGGCCGGTGTGCCCGTAGACCAGGCCCAGCTTCGCCGGCGGCATCCCCAGCTTCGCCGCGTCCGAGCAGATCCGCAGGTCGCAGGTGATCGCGAGCTCGAGGGCGCCGCCGAGGCAGTGCCCGTTGATCGCGGCCAGCGTCGGCCAGGGATGCGAGGCGATCGCCTCGAGCGCCGCCGGGAACGGATGGGCGACGAGCGCCTCGGCGTCGCGCTCGAACGTCTCGGTCGGGATCGTGGCGATGTCGTAGCCGGCGGAGAACACCGGCGCCTCCCCGGTGATCATCACGCAGCGGATCTCGATCCCGCGGTCGAGGGTCGGGATCAGCTCGGCAAGACCGTCGAGGATCTCGTGGTCGAGCGCGTTGCGGCGCTCGGGGTTGCTGATCCGGATCCGCGCGACCGCCTCGGCGGGCCGATCCAACCACAGCTTCCCGTTCGCAAATTTTTCGCTCATAAGCTCGCGCCGCGCGGGCGGGACCGGGTTGCGGCCGCTCGCCCCGACCAGGTCTCAGTCGAGGACGACGAGAACGTCGCCTTCGCTGACCGAGTCGCCCTCTGCGCAGCGAATCTCCTTCACGGTTCCGTCGTCCTCGGCCTCGACCGGGATCTCCATCTTCATCGACTCGAGGATGACGACGGTGTCCCCGTCCTCGACCTCGTCGCCCACCGAGACCTCGATTTTCCAGACGTTCCCCGTGATGTGTGCCGCAATCTCTGCCATCGCGGGGGAGAATATCCCCGCGTGACGGCGGAGCGGGCAGAGGCGACGGGCGAAGGGGACCGCGGCGGGCTCGCCGTGATCGTCGCCGCCCGCAACGAGGCCGACCGCATCGCCCTGACCGTGGGGGCCCTGCGCGAGGCGCTGCCGGCCGCGACCGTCTGGGTCGCGGACGACGCATCGGAGGACGGGACCGCCGAGGTCGCGATGGCGGCCGGGGCGCGGGTCGTCAGCCGCGGCCGCCCGCACGGCAAGGGCGCCAACGTCACCGCGGCCGCCGAGGCGGCGCTCGGCGACACGCCGCCGCCGGCGATCGTCCTTCTCTGCGACGGCGACCTCGGCGCCTGCGCGGGACGGCTGACGACCTTGGTCGAGGCGGTCGAGCGGGACGAGTGCGACCTCGCCGTCGCCGTCTTCAGCCGCCGGGTCGGGGGTGGCTTCGGCCTCGCGGTCGGCTTCGCCGCCTGGGCGACCGAGCGGCTCGGCGGTGTTCGGCCCCGGGCTCCGATCTCCGGTCAGCGGGCGCTGCGGCTCGACGTCCTGCGGGCGACGCTGCCGTTCGCCCGCGGCTACGGGATGGAGCTGGGGATGACCGTCGACGCCCTCAGGGCCGGGCTGCGGCTGGGCGAGTACGAGATCGACCTCGAGCATCGTGCAACCGGTCGCAGCCTCGCGGGCTTCAGACACCGCGGCCGCCAGCTCGCGGACTTCCTCAGCGCGTATCGGGCGCGTCGGGGATCAGGAACGGCGTGACGGCGAATTCGGCGACCTGGGGGCCGATCTCGGGGAGCTCGGCCCGGCGCCCCTCGGTGATCTCGTGCTGGATGACCGCCCAGATTCCTCCCCCGAGCGCTTCCGCGATCGACTCCGGCACCGGTTGGCGTCCCGGCAGGAGGGGGGCGTCGGCGTCGGGGCTGAGGAAGCCGGTGAAGCCGCCCAGCGCCCGGTCGGCCTGATCGAGGGCGGCGGCGCCCGCCGCCGGCAGCTCGAAGAAGGCGAGCTTCGCGAAGAGGTCGTCGGTGGCGATCCGCTCGAGCAGGGCGCGGAGGCCGGCGCCGACCGCTTCGGCCCGCTCGGGCCTCGTCATGAAGGCGGCGGCGACCTTCTGGAGCACCTCGCCGGCGAGGATGTCGAAGGCTGCGACGAACGCCTCGCGCTTGCCGGGGAAGTGGTCGTAGAAGGTCTGGTTCGAGACCCCGGCCGCGGTCGAGATCGAGGGAATGCTGAGCGAGGCGTAGCCCTTCTCGACCCCGACCTCGTCGGCCGCGCGGATGATCCGCTCGCGCTGGCCGGGCGGCTCGGAATCGGGCTCGGGTTCCGGCAGCGGCGGCAGCGGCTCCGCCGCGACGGCGGCGGCGCGGCGGGCGATCTCGGGGGTCGGTTCGCGATAGCGCAGGATCCAGTCGACGATCGGCTCGACCAGCTCCGGCAGCTCGCCGCCGCGTCCGGCTCGCAGGCGCTGGTAGGCGCAGTTGCGGATTCCGGCCACTATCGCGCGCACGGTCAGGTCGGAGACCTCGCGCGGGTTGTCGGCTTGGTCGAAGCCCTCGCGGATGAAGCGTTCGAAGCGCACCGCGGCGCCCTCGCGGTGGGGAACACCGGCTTCGCCGAGGGTCAGCGACTCGACGATCACCAGGTAGGCCGCCGGCTGTTCTTCGGCTGCGGTGTCCATCAGCGTCGCCAGTCCCGCGGTCAGGCGCTCCCGCAGCTCCCCGGGACGCTCGAAGGCCTCGTCGATCCGACGGACGATCTCGTCGACGATGTCCTCGTAGGTCGCCAGGAAACAGTCCTGTTTTGACTCGAAGTGTTCGTAGAAGGTGCTCTTCGAGACCCGCGCGAGCGCGACCAATTCGCGCAGCGTCGTGTCGGCGTAGCCGTGACGGAAGACCGAGTCGACCATCGCGCCCTCGAGGCGTCCACGCTGGTGTCGGGCGACTGCCTCCGGCTCCATTTTCCGCGGTCCGCTGGCGAGCCGAGGGAAGATGGGACGAGGGGGGGCGGGATCCATCAGGGTGGTTGCGACCTTCTTTTTTGGTTCGTTCGAACGAACGGCGTAAATGTACCCTGGCCTGGTGGCGACGGCCGTTAAGAGCTCTGGTACCCATGAGCGGATCCTTCGAACTACCCTCGACCTGATCGGCAGGGAGGGAATCGGCGCCGTCACCAACCGCCGGGTCGCCTCCGCGGCGGGGATCTCGCTCGGCTCCCTGACCTACCACTTCGGCAGCCAGAACGAGCTGCTGCGGGAGAGCCTGCTGCTCCTGATCGGCGAGGAGATCGCCCGGCTCGAGGGCTTGCGTGGGGATCTGCGCAGCCGGCGCCCGGACCTCGTCGCGGTGGCGAACGAGATCGAGCGCTTCTTCGAGCACTCCGATGATCGGGTCCGTCGCCTGGCCGAGCTCGAACTGCACCTGCACGCCGCCCGCGACCCCGAGCTCCGAGAGGCCTCGGCGCGGGTCTTCGAGGCCTACGAAGCGGTCGCGATCACCGGGCTCGAGATGCTCGGCGTCGATGAGGCGCCCGCCCGCGCCCGGGCGCTGGTCGCGGTGATGCACGGGATAGCCCTGCGCCGCTTCGGGACCGGCGCCGCCGACGCGCGCGGGATGGCGGAGGCGCTGCTGACGATCGTCGGGGATCGACGACCCCGCTCCCGGTGATCCTCGCGATCGACCAGGGGACGACCGGGACGACCTGCCTGGTCTTCGACGGTGACGGCGTCGTCACCGGCCGCTCCTACTCGGAGTTCGAGCAACACTTCCCGCGGCCCGGCTGGGTCGAGCACGACCCCGGCGAGATCTGGGAGGTGACGCGGCGGGTCGCCCGCGAGGCGCTCGCCGACGCTCGCATCGACGGTGCCGAGCTCGACGGCATCGGCATCACCAACCAGCGCGAGACGGTGGTCGCCTGGGACCCGGCCAGCGGCGAGCCGCTGCACCGGGCGCTCGTCTGGCAGGACCGGCGCACCGCCGGGCGCTGCGAGGAGCTGCGGGCAGCCGGACACGGGGAGCTCGTCCGCGAGCGCACCGGGCTGGTCATCGATCCCTACTTCTCCGGTACCAAGATCGAGTGGCTGATCCGCGAGGGCGGCGTCCCCGGGAGCGCGGTCTTCGGAACGATCGACGCGTGGCTGGTGCACAAGCTCACCGGCCGCCACGCGACCGACCACACCAACGCCTCACGGACGATGCTGTTCGACATCGGCCGCCTCGAGTGGGACGCCGAGCTCTGCGGGTTGCTCGGGATCGACCCGGGTCGCCTGCCGGAGGCGCTGCCTTCGACCTCGGTCTTCGGGGTCACGGGCGAGTTCGGCGGTGAGGTGCCCGTCGCCGGCATCGCCGGCGACCAGCAGGCGGCGCTGTTCGGCCAGGCGCCGGATTGCAGCCCGGGCACGGCCAAGAACACCTACGGGACCGGCAGCTTCGTCCTCCTCAACGCCGGAGGCGAGATGCCGCCGCCCGCCGAGGGGCTGCTGACGACGCTCGCCGCGAGTCCCGACGGCGCCGCCGCCTATGCGCTCGAGGCCGCGATCTTCGTCACCGGCGCCGCCGTGCAGTGGCTCCGCGACGGCCTCGGCGTGATCTCCTCCGCGGCCGAGACCGAGTCCCTCGCCGCCTCGATCGAGAGCAACGACGGGGTCTACTTCGTCCCCGCTCTGACCGGGCTCGGCTCGCCGCACTGGGACCCCTACGCGCGCGGCACGATCGTCGGCCTGACCAGGGGTAGCGGGCGGGCCCAGCTCGCGCGGGCGGCGCTGGAGTCGATCGCCTTCCAGACCGTCGACGCGGTCCGCTCGCAGGAGGCGGCGAGCGGACGGCGTCTCGCCGAGCTGAAGGCCGACGGGGGCGCGGTCGCCAACGGCTGGCTGATGCAGTTCCAGGCCGACGTCCTCGGCGTGCCCGTGGTCGTCCCCGCGATCACCGAGACCACCGCCCTCGGCGCCGCCTATCTGGCCGGGATCACGACCGGCGCCTGGAGCAGCGTGCAGCTCACGGCGATGTGGCGCCAGGGCGCCCGCTACGAGCCGCGGATGGGGGAGGGCGAACGGCGGGCGCTGCTGTCCGACTGGCGGCGGGCGCTGGAGCGCTCGCGGGGTTGGGCGCACCCCGATGAGGAACCTGCGTAACCGTCGGGGCGGGAAGGGGTACCCGCGATTGCCGCCACCGGCAACCCTCTCCCATGGCAGACATCAAGCCCCAGACCTACAAGGACGATCGGCCGGCCGAGTTCTTCGACCGCTTCCACGCGCGCGCCCGCAGGGGGGTCGGCTGGACCTACACGTTCGTCCGGATCGTCATCACCCTGCCGACCCTGCTGATCTGGCGGGTCAGCGTCAAGGGCGTCGAGAACGTGCCGAAGTCCGGCCCGTTGCTTCTGGCCCCGAACCATTTCAGCCAGATGGATCACTTCTTCGTCGGCCTCTACCTGCGCCGGAAGATCCGCTTCATGGCGAAATCGCAGATGTTCGGGCCGCCGCTGCTGACCTACATCTACTCGCACGGCGGCGTCTTCCCGGTTCGTCGGGGCCACCACGACGAAGAGGCGTTCGAGACCGCCTACGAGATCCTGCGGCAGGGAGAGATGCTGCTCGTCTACGCCGAGGGCGGGCGCTCGCGCTCGGGCGAGCTCGGCTCGCCGAAAAGGGGAATCGGCCGCATCGCCCTGGAGTCGGGGGCGGCCGTCGTCCCGGTCGCGATCCACGGCTCGGAGACGGTGCGCCGCTGGAAGCGTTTTCGGTTTCCCAAGGTCCGGGTGCAATTCGGCGAGCCGATCCAGTTTGCGGTCGAGCAGAGCCCCGGCAGGGAGCGTCAGCTCGAGGTCGCGACCGAGATCTTCGACCGCGTGCGGGAGATGTACGTCGAGCTCGATGCCGGGCAAGCTTCACGCCAACTCAACGACGGCTGAGAAAAACGCTTTCGGCTGCACTAACCTTCCGCGCAATCGTGGGTGGGAGAGCGCAGGGTTGATGGGTGATGTCGAGCTCAGGTAAAGGCCGCTCCGGCAGGCTTCCCCTTTCGCTGCGCCGACCGCGTGCGGTCCTGGTGATCGCGCTGCTGCTGGTCCTCGCCCTCGGCTTCATCGGTCGCGACGTCGAGGGCAAGCTCAACCCGACCTCGCTGGACGTGCCCGGCACCGACGCCAACGTCGCCAACAAGATGCTGAAGAAGTACTTCGGCGACTCGGCGCCCTTCGCGATCCTGCTCCAGGGCCCGCCCGAGGCGATCGAAGAACAGGGTCCCAAGCTCGTCCACGCCCTGCGCCAGGACGAGAAGGTGACGACGGTCTCGCCCTGGGACAAAGGCAAAGTCGGCAACCTGCGCCCGGCGCCGAACAAAGCGCTGATCCTGGCCGACTTCCACGTCAGCGTCCAGGACGCGGTCCGCTACACGGTCGACGACCTCAACGAGACCCTGGAAAGAAAGGTCTCGCCGCCGGTGAGATCGACTCAGACCGGGTTCGCGACGCTCTCGCGGGCGATCCAGGACGAATCGATCCACGCCACCCACCAGAGCGAGATGATCGCGCTGCCGATCCTGCTCCTGGTCCTGCTGCTGGTCTTCCGCTCGCCGGTCGCGGCGCTGATCCCGCTGACCTTCGGCGCGATCACCGTCGTCACCTCGCGGGGCGTCCTGGCGCTGCTCTCCTCGGCGATCTCGATCGACGGCTTCGCGCTCACGGTCAGCTCGATGATGGGACTGGCGCTGGGGGTGGACTACGCCCTCCTGATGGTCTCCCGCTACAAGGAAGAGCTGGGGGCGGGTCTGGCCCCGTTCCAGGCGGCCGCCAAGACCCGGAAGACGGCGGGGCGGACGACGATCTTCGCCGGCAGCACCCTGTTCCTGGCGATGGTCGTCTCGGTGCCGATCCTGCCCGGCGCCCTGCTCGTCTCGCTGGCGGTGACGATGATGGTCGTGATCATCCTCAGCGTCACGGTCTCGACCGTCGTCGCCCCGGCGCTGATGGCCCTGCTCGGCTCCAACATCAATCGTTGGACGCTCGGCGACCCCGAATCGACCGGTGTCGCCGCGGTGATGACCTTCGTCGACGCCGCCCTCAGGCGGCCGGTCGCCGCGACCGCGGTGATCGGCGGCATCGTCCTGATCCTGGCGGTGCCGGCGTTCGGTCTCAAGACCGGTCCGCCGAGCACCGAGCAGCTGCCGGAGGACAACGACGTCCGCGAGGACTTCGACGTCGTCCAGAAGGCGATCGGGCCCGGCTACGAAGCCCCGTTCGTGCTCGTCGCATCGACCGAGACCGGGACGATGACCGAACGCGACCGGCTCAGGGTCCTGGCCAAGTGGCAGCGCAAGATCGCCGCCGATGACGCCGTCCAGGCGGTGATCGGGCCGGAGGAGGTCGCGAGGCGGACCGAGCCGTTGAAGCAGACCGGCAACGAACTGAAGACGAGCAACGAGAAAGGCGGCCAGCTCTACGAACTCAACCGCCTCGGCCCCGGCCTCGAGCGCGCCGCCAACGGCGTCTCGCAGATCCGCAGCGGCTTCGCCCGCGCCGCCGCCGGCGCCGGCCTGCTCAGCGAAGGGTCCGGCAACGCCGAGGAGGGCGCCCTGGCGATCGCCGACGGTCTCGGCGAAGCGATCGAAGGGGGCACCGAAGGGGTCAGGGGGATCGCCAAGATCAACTCCGGCTCCGGCGAACTCGCCGCCGGCTCCGAGAAGGTCGCCGAGGGCCAGGAAGAAGCGGCGCTCGGAGCCGAACGGGTCGAAAGCACCAGCGACACCCTCCGGGACAGCCTCCGGGTCAACACCCTGAAGCGCGCGCGCAAACTCGAACGCGAATTGAACGCCCTGTCGGAAGACAACCCGGAACTGGCGAAAGCCGCGGCCCTGGCCGCCGAACTCTCCGCCTTCGTCAATCAGAACCGCGAAGAAGCCGGCAACGCCCACAGCCAGGCGAAGGAACTCCACGCGGGCCAGGAGCGGCTCGTCGAAGGCAACAAAGACCTTGCCGAAGGCTCCGACAAACTCCACACCGGGACGACCGAACTGAGGGACGAATCGAAGGCGCTGCCGACCGGACTCGAAGAACTACAGGACGGCACGTTCCGCCTCGCCGACGGCATCAACCGCCTCCAGGGCGGCTCGGAAACGCTCCAGCAGAAACTCGATCAGGGCTTCCACCAGTCCTACCCGCTCCAGGCGCGGCTGCGCCGGGCGGGCATCAAGGTGACGAAAGGCGCCGGCGATACGACCAAGAAGGTCGAACAGCTGAACACCGAGTCACCGGGCCTCTTCGACTCCGGCTACTTCGTCCTCTCGACGATCGACGGCGCGCCGCCGGCGGAGCGCGAGCAGGCCGGCGGGGTGATCAGCCTCACCCACGGCGGCCAGGGTGCGGCGATCACGGTGATCTCGAAGTACACCTTCAACACCGAGGGCTCCACCGACCTCGACCACCGGCTCAAGGAAGACGCCGCCGCGCTCGCCGCAGACGGCACCGACGCGGGCCCGGGGGTCGTCGAGGCCGGTGTCGCCGGCGGCGCCGCGCAGCTGACCGACTACGACGCGATAACCAAAGAACGGATCCCGTGGGTCGTGATCGCGATCACCCTGGTGACGCTGCTGGTGATGATCGTGATCGTCAGGGCGCCGTTGCTGGCGGCGCTCGCGGTGCTCCTCAACCTGGCGACGGTCGGGGTTGCCTTCGGCATCATCGTCCTGCTCTTCAACGTCCCTCACGGCTACCCGGGCGGTGGTCACACCTACGTCGATGCGATCGGGGCGGTGGCGATGTTCGGCGTCGTCTTCGGGCTCTCGATCGACTACGCCGTCTTCCTGCTGATGCGGATGAAGGAGAGCTACGACGTCGACGGCGACAACGCGAAAGCGATCTCCTACGGGCTCGAGCGGACCGCGAAGCTGATCACCGGCGCCGCCGCGATCATGATGGCGGTCTTCATCGCCTTCGCCGCCGCCCCGATCGCGACGGTCAGCCAGCTCGGCATCGGCCTCACCGTCGCCGTCCTGCTCGACGCCACCGTGATCCGGATCGTGCTGCTGCCGGCCCTGATGCTGCTGTTGGGCGACCGGGTCTGGCACGTCCCCAAGTGGCTCGATCGGATCCTCCCCGAGCTCGACGTCGAGGGCGAGGAGCACGCGCCGAAGCCCGTCGTCGTCGGCAAGGTCGCCGACCAGCCCGGCCGCGGCTGATTCACTCGTAGCGGGCGCCGAGCCGGGCGAAGAAATCCGGGTCGTGCCCGGGCGTGACGATCGAGTTCGGGTACTCGCGCGTGAACAGCTTCAGCTCCTGAAGCGAGCGACCGTAGTTGTGAGCGTCGTAGGGCCGCGGCGGCAGGGGTGCATCCCCGCGCAGCTGGCCCTCGGTGTAGGTCACGTCGCCGCCGATCACGAAATCGCGCTCGGCGAGCCGGCAGATCACGGAGATGTGGCCGGCCGAGTGGCCGGGCGTGAAGGCGAGCCGGATCGATCCGTCGCCGAAGAGGTCGAAGGTGCGGCCGAAGCTCGCGTAGGAGTCGATCTCGCGGCGGTCGAAGTCGACGGTGCGGTAGTCGAAGGCGTAGTCGAAATGGGATCTGCGGTACCCGTTCAGCAGCGGTCGCGAGCCGACGGTCGCCGACCTCCACTCGACCTCGCTGACGACGAAGGTCGACTTCGGGAACTCGGAGATCGCCGAGCTGTGGTCGAGGTGGAGGTGGGTCATCACCACGATCGGGATCTCGCCCGGGTCGAGACCGCGTTTGCGGAGCTGGGCGGGCGCGTCCTCTCCCGGCTCGAGCGCGGGGTTGCCGAACCGCTTCCCGAGCCCCCCGAAGTTCTCCTTCGGATCGGTGGCGATCGAAGGGTGGAGCCCGGTGTCGACGAGGATCGCGCCGGCGCTCGGATGGCGCAGCAGGAAGGCGGGGCAGGGGACCGTCATCGCCGGCTCCCCGCTGGTCAGGGCACGCAGCAGCTTGGCGGTGAGGAAGCGCCCGCCCGGACTCTCCATCATCGACCGCGACCAGGTGACGTGGCCGGCGACGATCGGTTCGACCGTGACCGTCGCCCCGGCGCTGCCGCCGGCGAGCGGCTCGTGAAGCGGCTTCGCTTCGACGTGGACCTTCATCGCGGCTGACATTACCCCCAGCCGGGCCGTCTATAGGCTTCGGCGCCGATGGCTGAAACGTCCCGTTCGCAGGTGTTCAGAGAGCAATTGCTCGAGGGGCAGGTCTGCGTCGTCTCCGGCGCCGGGTCCGGCCTCGGGCGCGAGACCGCGCTCGAGCTCTGTCGACTGGGCGCCACCGTCGTCGGCTGCGGCAGGCGGTCGGAGCCGCTCGTCGAGACTGCGGCGCTCGCCGAAGGCGCCGCCGGTGGCTTCGAGCACCTCGAGCTCGACATCCGCGACGAGGACTCCGTCGGCCCGTTCTTCGACGTGGTCCTCGAGCGTCACGAGCGGCTCGACGTGCTCGTCAACAACGCCGGCGGGCAGTTCCTCAGCCCGGCCGAGGCGATCACGCCGAAAGGGTTCCGGACGGTGATCGACCTCAACGTCCAGGGGACATGGCTGATGACCCACGCCGCCGCGACCAAGGCGTTCATCCCCCAGGGCGGGGGGAAGGTGCTGAGCGTCACCCTATCTCCGCACAACGGCATGCCCGGGATGGTCCACTCGGGCGCCGCCCGCGCCGCGGTCGAGAACATGATGCGGACCCTGGCCGTCGAGTGGGCCCGTTTCGGGATCAAGACCTGCGCCCTCGCCGCCGGGCAGTTCGCCACCGAGACGCTGCTGACGAAGTATCCCCAGGTCGTCGTCGACAACCTCGAGCGCTCGATCCCGATCGGCAGGGCGGGCCGGGCCGAGGAGTTCGCCTGGCTCGTCGCCTACCTCGCCTCGCCGGCCGGCGACTTCTTTTCCGGAACGACGATCACGATCGATGGCGCCCGCGACAATTGGGCCGGCCCCTGGCCCCCCGAGGCGATCTTGAACGACGCCGGCGACCCGGTCGCCGAGGAGCGGAAGGAGTAGGACGCCGCTCCCGGGCGCGGCCTCAGGTCGGTTCGAGGACGATCAGGGGGATCTCGCGACCCCTGCTGCGGGCGCGGTAGTCGGCGTAGCCGGGCCAGGCGCGGTCGAGCCGGGGCCAGAAGCGATCGCGCTCGGCCGCATCGGCCTCGCGGGCGTGGACCGCGAGGCGGTCGCCGCCGACCTGGACCGTGGTGTCGGGGTTGGCCCTGAGGTTGTAGAACCAGGCCGGGTTCTTGGGGTACCCGCCTTTGGAGGCGACGATGACGAGGTTCTCGCCGTCGCGGATGTAGAGCAGCGGCGCCGTCCGCTTGGTGCCGCTCTTGGCGCCGACGTGGTCGAGCAGCAGCATCTTCCCGGGGCCGCCGGGGACGTCTTCGCCGAGCCGCCCGCCCGTCAGTCGGTAGAGGGCGGTGTGGAAGCCGGCGAAGCGCCGGAGGACGGGCCAGGTCCTGTCCGCCAAATCCAGGTAGGGGACCCGTGACCTGCCCTCTGGCGCCTTTTCGGCCATCTCAGGTGTACATGCCCCCGAACATGCCGCCGGTGACGTTGATCGTCTGGCCGTGCACGTAGTTCGCGAGCGGCGAGGCGAGGAAGAGGACCGGGCCGGACGCCTCCTCGGGCGTCGCCGGACGGCCGAGCGGGATGATCGCCGAGGCCATCGCCCGCATCTGCTCGGGGATGCCGAGCTCGATCTTCTCGCCACCGGGCGCGGTCATCTCCCCGCCCTCCTCTTTGGCGGCGGTGAGGCGGGTTTCGACGAATCCGAAAGCGACCGCGTTGACGTTGATCTTGAACTGGCCCCACTCCTTGGCCAGCGTTTTCGTCATCCCGACGACCGCCATCTTCGCGGCCGAGTAGTTGATCTGGCCGGCGTTGCCCATCGTCCCCGAGGTCGAGGAGACGTTGATGAGCTTGCGGAAGACCTCTTTGTCTTCGCCTTTCTCGGCCTTGGCGGCCTCGCGCCAGTGGGGGGCGAGGGCGCGGGCGACTCGGAAGGGGACGACGGTGTGGATGTCGAGCATCGCCTGGAACTGCTCGTCGGTCATCCGGTGGGCGACGCCGTCCCAGGTGTAGCCGGCGTTGTTGACGACGATGTCGATCGCGCCGAAGGCGTCGACCCCCGCCTTCACGAGCTCGTCGGCGGCGTCGGGCTTGGTCAGGTCGCCCGCGTGGACCGCGGTCTCGCCTTCGATCTCGCCGGCAGCCTGTTCGGCGACGTCGGCGTCGAGGTCGTTGATCAGCACCTTGGCGCCCTCGCCCGCGAACAGCTCCGCGGTCGCCCGGCCGATCCCGCGTGCCGACCCGGTGACGATCGCCGCTTTGCCGTCAAGAAGTCCCATCAGATTGCGCTCTCCTCGTGTTTGGTTCGTGAAATCGGGGGCGGAGGCTATTCGATCACCGGGAAAACTGGTTGATTGGCCAATCGGTTTCGCAGGGGATGGCGAGGGGCGGTCGAACATCACTACGGCCACGTCCAACCAAGGAGGATCGAAGTGGAGAATTCGCCCGGCTCGCAGGACATGCATCCCAGCATGCCGGCACCCCTCGACGAGGGCTATCCGGTCACCTTCTCGGTCGACTACCCGGATCGCGACCTCGATCGGGTGACGACCTTCTTTCGCGTCTTCATGGTGATCCCGATCGCGATCGTCGCCGGCCTCCTCGCCCACGCGAGCTACAGCGAATACAGCACCGCCGCGGTCGGCGGCGCCCTGATCGTCCTCCCGGTGGTCCTGATGCTGCTGTTCCGCAAAAAGTATCCGCGCTGGTGGTTCGACTGGAACCTGGAAATGATGCGCTTCAGCGCCAGGATCGGGGTCTATCTCTCGCTGATGGACGACCGCTACCCGTCGACCGACGAGCAGCAGTCCGTCCACCTCGACTTCGATTACCCGGACGCCAAGAACGACCTGCACCCGGCGCTGCCGCTGGTCAAGTGGCTGCTGGCGATCCCCCACTACTTCGTGCTGTTCTTCCTCAGCATCGGACTGTTCTTCGCCCTCATCGTGGCCTGGTTCGCGATCCTCTTCACCGGTCGCTACCCGCGCGGCATCTTCGGCTTCGCCGAAGGCGTGCACCGCTGGTGGGCGCGGGTGACCGGCTACGCCTTCACCCTCGTCACCGACAAGTACCCCCCCTTCAGCCTCAAGCCATAGGAGAGCCCGGCGGAGGGCAGGCGAGGAGGCGGTAGCGGTAGATCGTGCGGAAGCCCATCGCCTCGTAGATCGGTCGGCCCAGGGGGGAGGCCTGGAGGGAGGCGATGTCCGCGCCCAGATCGAGCCCGGCGGTGGTCGCGGCCGTGGTCACCGCGCGACCCAGGCCCCGGCCGCGGGCGCTCGGGAGGCTGCCGACCCAGTAGATGCCGGCGACGGCATCGGTGACGATCGTCATCGCGATCGCCGCCGGCTCGCCGGCGACCTCGCCGAGAAAGGCGACGATCCCCTCGCCCAGCAGCCCGTCGCCGTCCGTGTACTGGGTGAAGACCTCGGGCGGGAAGCCGAGCTCGGCGTAGGACGCGCCGGCGATCCGCCAGTAGGCGCTCGCCTGGGCGGCGTCGTCGATGCGCCGGATCGCGACGCCGTCGCCCAGCGGAAGCTCCTCGGCGGCCCCGTCGAGGACCATCTCCGGCATCTCGTAGACGGGGACGATGCCCTCGGCTTCACAGGCGGCGGCGAGCTCACGGTCGGCGTCGACCCCGTCCCGGGTCCAGATGCAGAAGCCGCGCCCCCGCGCCCCGAAGAACGCGCGCGCACGGTCGATCAGCTCGGCCGGGTCGAGATCGTCGTCGGTCCGGAACGCCGTGTTGGTGATCGACGGATGGTCGTAGCTGCCGGCGCCGAACAGCCAGCTCGCCCCGGCCTCGAGCTCGGCCGCCGGGTCGAGTTCGAAGAGCCGGCGCGAGCTCGCGACCAGGTTCAGGTGGGCGCGGGTCGCGGTCGACTCAGCCAAGCTCGACCCCGCCGCTCGCGGTGACCGTCCAATTCGGATTGTGCGCGACCTCCTGCTTCACGTCAGGCCGGCTCGGCCAGGAAGTCGTCCGGCTCGGGGACGACCACGTTGGTCAGCTCGCCGATCCCGTCGATCTCGACCCTGACCCGGTCGCCGACCTTGAGGAAGCCCTCGGGAAACGGCTGGAAGGCGGAGCCGACCCCGGCCGGGGTCCCGGTGGCGATCACGTCGCCGGGCTCGAGGGTCATCGCCTTGGAGAGGTGGGCGATCTGTTCGAAGCTGTCGAAGACCATGCTCGAGGTGTTGCCGTCCTGGCGCTGTTCGTCGTTGACGAAGGTGCGGATGCCGAGCGCGTGGGGATCGCCGAGCTCATCGAGGCTGACCAGCCAGGGACCGAGCGGGCCGTGGGTGTCGAATGACTTCCCGATCTGCATCGTCATCGCTTTGATCTGCCAGTCGCGGACCGAGACGTCGTTGGCGATCGTGTAGCCGGCGATCACCTCGCGGGCCTGCTCGGGAGTGACGTGGCGGCAGCGCTTGCCGATCACCACCGCGAGCTCGCCCTCGTAGTCGAGCTTGTCGGAGACCTTCGGCATGTGGATCTCGGCCCCGGGGCCGACCACGCAGCTGACCTGCTTGTTGAAGAACATCGGCACCTTCGGTGCCTCCATCCCGGTCTCGGCGATGTGGTCCTCGTAGTTGAGCGCGATCGCCAGGTACTTGCTCGGCACGGTCGGGCTGAGGAGGCGGACCTCGGCGAGCGAGTGGACGGCGCCGCCGTCCGCCTCGGTCACGCTCTCGCCCTCGATCGTCCCGCGGGCGACCCGATCGCCGACCGCGAATCGGCAGCTCCTCATGCTGGCGCCTCGCCGCCGGCGCTCGCCGCCGCGGCCAGGTCCCGCGGTCTCAGCAGCGCCAGCAGTGTCGGGCCGTCGACGATCGCCAGGCCGCCCTTCTTCAGCTTCGCCCGCGCCCCGGTCAGGCGGGCGACCTCGCCGGAGAGGTCGGGCTCGTGGCCGACGAGGAGGACGTCGCCACGCCCCGCCGCCAGATCCAGCGCGTCGAAGGGGCCGCCCCGCAGCCGCTCGTCGACCTCGGGGTCGACGCCGATCTCCGCGCAGGCCAGGCGCGCCGTTTCGAGCGCCCGCAGCCTGGGGCTCGCCAGACAGGCCGCGATCTCGGCTCCCATCCCGACCAGCGATCGTCCGGCCGCCCGCGCCTGCCTCTCGCCCTTCGCGGTCAGGCGCCGCGCCGCATCGTCGCCGTCGCCGTCCTCGGCGTCACCGTGGCGCAGCAGGTAGATCACCCGGCGACAGTATCGGTCTCGATCGCCGCGCTCGGCGGCAGCGGGGGGGAGGGTTCGGTCTCGCCGGCGATCAGGGCCTTCCAGTAGCGAACCCACTCCCGCTCGTGGCCGATCCCGGCTTCGATCGCGAGCCGCACGCCGCTCGGGATTTCCTCGCCGAACAGCCGCACACGCTCTTCGTGCTCGGCCAGTTTCCGTTCGTGCATCGGCAGCCGGGCCCGGGCGAAGGGTCGCGGGTCAGCCCCGAAGTAGAGCTTCAGCAGACCGAGGTCGCGGAGCTCGAAGAGGTCGGCGGTCGGCGCCTGGAGCCACTCGGCGAGGGTCCTCTCGCCGGCGGCGGTCAGGGCGTAGAAACGCCGCCGGCGACCGGTCTCCTCGCGGCGTTCGCTGAGCAGCCCGGCATCGGTGAGGCGGGCCGTCTCGGCGTAGATCTGCGCATGTTGCACCGACCAGAAGTTGCCGACGCTGCTGGCGACGACGCTCTTGAGGTCGTATGGGGTCGCCTCCCCCATCGTCGCCAGCAGGCCGAGGACGATGAACGAAGGGGGCGTGAGTCTCGGCTCGTCGTGTTTACCGGTTGTCATGCGGGGCGTTTGCCGCGGGCGCGGCTCATGATGATCCTGATCAGACGGTCGTGTACAACCGTTTTCTACACGCTAACCCGCTTCCGGGTCCAGACCTCGTCGAGAAAGGCCGCGAGTTCGGCGTTGAGCCGGGCCGGAGCGAGGCGCCACTCGAAGATCGAGCTCGCCTCGATCAGGCGGGCGTCGGGCAGCTCCTCGGCGAGCATTCCCGAGTCGCTGAAGGGGTGAATCGGGTCGCGCCCGTGGCCGACGATCAGGGTCGGTTGGGCGATCCGCATCCGCTCCTCGCGGTGGGGAGCCGTCTCGCCGAGCAGGAGCCCCTCGAGCACCGCCAGAGAGGGCCCGGGACGCTGGCGCGCCCAATCGAGCCCGATGTCGATGAGGAAATGGGTGCGAGGGATCGCCGCGGTCGCCCGCGAAAGGACCTCGTAGGCGGGACGGGCGAGCTTGAGGCCCAGCATCAGCGGGGTGAACGCCCCGGCGACCGCGGACAGGGCATTGTCGAGGACCGGCATCTCGACCACCAGCGCCCGCACCTTCTCGGGCTCGTGGACCGCCAGCTCGAGGCCGACGTTCGCGCCCAGCGAGGTGCCGCCGACGACCGCCGAGTCGAGCTCGAGGTGATCGATCAGCGCCGAGACCTGGCGGGCGAAGCGCGGCATCGAGTAGAGGCGCAGGTCTTCGGGGCGCTCGGAGCGGCCGTGCCCGAGCAGGTCGACGCAGATCACCCGGTTGCCCTCGGCGGCGAGCGCCGGCCCCAGCCGCTCGAACATGCGGCGGTTCATCAGCAACCCGTGGACCAGGATCAGGACCCGGTCGCCCTCACCGTAGGAGTCGAACTCGATCCGGTGGCCGTCGTAGTGGAACTCTGCCATCGGCGTCAGGGTACCCGCGCCGGGCTGCTCCCTCGGCTCAACTCCTCCAACAGGGACGCCGCCCGCGCCGCGCCCCCGGTCGCCTCGTACCCGGCCTTGACCCGCGCCGCCCCTGCCGCACAGCCGAGCGCGTCCTCGACCGCCGCGGCCAGCCGCTCGGGGGAGAGGCGCTTGCGCGGGAGCTTCGTCCCGGCGCCGGCCTCGAGCACGTGGGCGGCGACGTCGAGCTGGTCCCGAGCCCATGGCACGACGCAGACCGGGACCCCCGCGGCCAGCGCCTTCTGGGTGATCCCCATGCCGCCGTGGCAGACGACGACCGAGGCGCGTTCGAGCAGCGGCGTGTGGGGGAGGAAGCGGGCGATTAGGTCGTCGCCGGGATCGCCGAGGACCTCGGGATCGACCCCGGCCGTGGTGATGGCGAGGCGCCAGCGTCCCCGCAGTCCCACGAGCGCAGCCGCGGCGATCTCACCGTCGTCCTGGAACTCCGAGGAACACGCGACGAGGACCAGCGGACGCCCGTCGTCCGGCAGCTCGAGCTCGGCATCGCCCGAGGGGTCCCAGAGGCCGGCGCCGACCATCACGACGCCGGGCGGCATCGGGCGCGGGTACTCGAACGGCTCGGCGGTGAAATAGAGGGTCAGCGGCGCCCGCCGGCGCCATTCCTCGCGCCGCTTCAGTTTCGGGAGGCCGGCGGCGCTCCGGCCGGTGTTGACGGTCGGCAGGCGTGCCTTGGCGTCGAATGCCTTCGATGTCAGCCCGAGGAGGGAGTCGCGGAGCCGACCGAGCGGCCCCGCCATCGGGCGCAGGCCGAGGCCGAACGGAGGAATGCCGGGTGCGCCGTCTTCGAGCAGGAAGGGTCGGGACTCGGCCCAGGCCAGGCCCTCGCGCTCGGCGACGGCCTTGGCGCCGAAGCAGGTGACGTCGACGATCGCGACATCGGGGCGGACGGCGGCGACGGCGTCGGCGAAATCGGAAGCGTCGAACGGCGCCCGGGCGGCGAAGGTCGCGAACGAGCGCCGACCGGCGTCGATCTGCGTCCTCGCCTCGTGGTCGTCGTGGACGATGGCCTCGATCGCGGGGTCGAGCGGCTCGCAGCGAAGGCCCTCGGCGCGAACCGCATCCACCTGCGAGGCGAGGGTGCGGACGTGAACCTCGGCGCCACGGCGGCCGAGCTCGATCAGGGGGCCCATCATCGGGTTGAGGTGCCCGCGGGCCGGGGAGGTGTAGGCGAGGACCCTCATCGCACCAGATCGAGGATCGCCTGTTCGGTGGCGCCGCGGCCGAGGCCTTCGCGCCGGCGCAGGAGGTTCCAGAAGTGGACGTCCGTGATGCTCGCCAGCACCGCCCGCCGGCGGCGCCGGCTCGCTGCGGTGAGGGGCCCGAGGTCGGGGCCGAAGACCTCGTCGACCCACTCGAGGTGCATCCTGGTCCCGGTCTCGACCACTCGTTGGACGACCGGGTAGTGCTCGGCCGATCCCAACCAGCGGATCACATCGTCGCCGAGCAGCTCGTAGTGGTCGACGAGCGCCCGGATCGCGCCCTCGACGTCCCCCGGCTTCACCCGGCGCTCGTCGGCGACGGCGGCGGCCGCGTCGGCGAGGGCCGCCTCGATCAAGCCCTGACGGGAGCCGAAGTGGCGGATGATCGAGCGGGTGCTGCATCCCGCCCGCCCCGCGACCTGCTCCAACGAGAAATCCAGCTCGCGCTCCTCGCGGAAGAGATGCTGGGCGGCGTCGAGGATCGCCCTACGGGTCCGCTCGGTGGCGTCGGCGCGCTTGGTCTGGGTATAGGCGCGGGCGGGCATTTCGTGTCACTGTAGCTGACACGAAAGTTAGACGACGGCCTCCGCTCTCTGCTCCTCGGCCGGGCTCGGCGCCGGCCCTTCGGAGACGAAGCCGGGCGGCGCCAGCTCGAGGTAGGCGTTGAAGGTGAGGTCGATCAGCCGCTGGGTCTTGTAGATCCGGAAGAGCGGCGCCAGCAGCCGCGGCGGGATCCACGGGATCAGCTTCTGGACGAAGAGCAGGATCCCGAAGCCGGTCCGGTGCGAGTCGTGGAGCGCGGCGTAGTTGGCGAGCGCCTTCTCGCGCGAGCGGCGGCCCTCGAAGGCGGCGCGCATCTCGCGGCCGGCGGCGATCCCGTAATAGAGCGCGGTCCTGATTCCCTCGGCGGTCAACGGCAGGCACTGCCCGGCGGAGTCGCCGACGAAGAAGACGCCGTTGTCGACGGGGGGCTGGAGTCGGTGGGGGATCCAGTTGCCCTGGTAGCGGCTGCTCTCGCCGCCGAGGTCCTTCGCCAGGGTGTCGGCGCCCTCGCGAACGTGGTCGCGGGGCCGGTAGGAGCAGGCGCCGATCCTCAGCTCATCGCCGGCCGGGAAGCACCAGCCGTAGCCGGCGCGCGAGTAGCGGCGGTCGACCCAGACCGAGAGGTCGTCGTCGTTGCCCGGCGGATGGACCTCGAGCGCCCTGGTCAGGGGAGCGTCGACCGGCTGGACGCCGCCGTCTTCGGCCAGGATCCGTCGCCAGCCGAGGGCGTCGACGACGAGCGGAGCGGAGACCGTTCCGCGGTCGGTATCGATCGACAGCACCCCGTTTTGAACCGGCAGACGACCGTTCACCTTGGCGATCTCGAAACGGGCGTCGCAATCGCGCCACAGCGCCAGGCAGACCTCGTCGTAGTTGAAGGTCGAGAAGGTGTAGGGGAGGTCGAGCCGGATCGTGCCGCCCGGGACGCCGACCACGAGTTCGTCGAAGCGCTGGAGCTCCAGATCGAGCAGACCCAGCGCACGCAGCCAATCGGTCGGAATCCCGCAGGCCGAGGTCGGCCGGGCGCCGATCTCATAGCGGTCGACGACGAGGACGTCGGCGCCGGAGCCGGCCAGCTCACGGGCGGCCGCGAGCCCGCCGAAGCTGGCGCCGCAGATGACGACGTCGTGGGCGCTGTCCAGCGAGTTCCCCGTTTCGACGCCGGTCACCCCTGGAACGGTACCGGCTCCGGTACGAGGATGGACTCGGACCAGGCCGGCGAGGGCCGAGAACCCCCTAGGCGGGGCGCCGAGCCCCGACCGCCCTCAGCGCCGGCCTGGCTCCGACCCGGCGCCGGCGACGCGCGCGGGCAGCGCGCCGGGGAGGGGCCGGGCGCTCCTCGCTCGTAGCGTCCTCGAGCCTGCGCGCTTCCTCGCGGCGGATCAGACGGGCGATGACTTCCTTGGGGCCGACCCCGACCGTGTCCGTGACGGGGGCATCGATTCCCTCGACCTTGACGAGCTCCGCTGCTCTGAGCGCGTCCACCTGCGACGGGAACGCCTCGTTCGAGCTGACAAGCACCCGGCCGGCGGTCCCGATCAAGCGCCAGCGCCATTTGTCTTCCATGTCTCTGAATGCCTCGAAGCGGTTCATCTCGGCCTCCTTCTCGTCTCTTCCGTTGGGAACATACGTTCGCATGTCGCCCGGCGGGAAAAGCGCGATCAGCTGGTCATGGGTAGGGGTAGGCGCATCCGTATCTCCGTCCCCTCGCCACTACCCGATATCTCGAGATTTCGGACGAGCTCGGAGATGATTCCGAGCCCGAGCCGCAGGCTTGTTTCCTTGGCCGCGATCCGCCCCTGGACGCCGACCCCGAAGTCGCGCACGATGATCGCCAGCTCGCCGGCGGCTCGGTGCGCCTCGACCTCGTACCTGCCGACGCCCGACGGGTAGGCGTGGCGGACGACGTTGGTGCAGGCCTCGCTGACGACGGTCTTGACGTCGCCGAGGGCCGGTTCCGTCATCCCGAGGCGCTCGGCGAGCTCGGCCACGGCCCGTCGCGCGACCCCGATGCTCTCGGGGTCGGCGTCGAGCTCCAGGCAGAGCGACTCGTCCGTACTCATCATCGGCTGTTATCCGCCCTACCCTTCTGCGAGGCGTCGGAGGTTTTCCTGGCTGTAAGGTGCCCTCGATCGCACAATCAAAACGCGATTCACGCGTGGCTTAGCCGTACGATCGGAATGGAATTCTTGTCTGTATGAGCCCGGATGGTGATGCTCAGCCGAAGCCGTCGACGGCGCCGTTCGCGGTCGCCGGCGAGGTCGAGGGCGGGATCACGACGATCGCCGTCCGCGGCGAGCTCGACCTCGGCACCGCTCCTCAGCTCGAGGCGAGCATGGCGGCGGCGTCGACCCCCGGGCTCGTCATCGATCTCAGCGCCTGTGAGTTCATCGACTCGACCGGCATCGCCCTGCTCGTGAACTTCTCCCGCGACGCCGGCGCGACCGGAAGGCGGCTCGTCCTCTGCGGACTCAAGAAGCAGGTCGCCAGGGTGCTGGAGATCGCCAGCGTCGACGCCCTGATCCCGACGGTGGCCACCCGCGAGGAGGCTATCGCCGCGTTGGAGGGCTGATCGTCGCGGCGAGCACGCAGACGTCGTCGTGCCCGTCGCGCTCGTCCAGGGTTCGCAGCAGGCCGGCGGTGAGGGAAGAGATCGGTTCGTGGAGGTGCGCCCCCACGTTCGCGAGCAGCCGCTCCAAGCCCTCGTCGATCCGGTCGGTGCGACGCTCCACGAGCCCGTCGGTGTAGAGGAGGACCAGGCCCTGGGGACCGAGCTCGTGGCCGGCTTCCGGGCGCGGGGGACCGCCGCTCGAGTAGGCGTCCAGCGGGGCTGAGCGACCGTCCCAGAGGAGGCTGGGCGCACTCTCTCCGATCGCCGCCACGGGCGGCGGGTGGCCGGCGCAGGCGAACCGGAGCTCGCCGGTCTCGAGGTCGATCTCGGCCACGGCGACGGTTGCCATCCTGCCGACCCCGTGTTGGCGCACGTAGCCGTCGAGGGCCTCGAGCAGCGGCCCCGGGCGCAGGCCGGTGGAGGCCAGTGCCCGGGACGCGCTTCGCAACTGGCCCATCGTCGCGGCGGCCTCGATGCCGCGACCGACGACATCGCCGACCACCAGCCCGATTCGTCTCTCGTCGAGCCGAAAGGCGTCGTACCAATCGCCGCCGACCTCAGTTTCCCCGATCGCCGGCCGGTAGCTCGCGGCGAGCTCGAGGCCGGGCGCTGCCGGCAGCTCGCCGGCGAGCAGGCTCTGCTGGAGCCGGCGGGCGATCTCGCGCTCGCGCTTCTGCGATCGCAAGAGCTCCTGCTCGTAGCGCCGGCGGTCGCTCGCGTCGAACACCATCGTCCTGATCACCCGGGGGCGGCCGGGCCGGCCGTCGGTGAGGACCGAGTTGACCAGCGCCGGCAGCTCGGACCCGTCGGCGCGGACCACCTCGAGCGCGATCTCTCTGACCTCGCCCTGCATCAACAGCAGCGGCGCGAAATGGGTCTCGTAGTAGATGCGGCCGCCGCTCGCGAGCAGGTCCTGGAAGCGTCGCTTTCCCAGCAGCTCGTCGCGATCGAGCCCGCACCACTCCGCGAACGTGCGGTTGACCTGGAGGATGGTCCCGTCGAGCGCCGTGGTCAGGAACCCGCAGGGGGCTTCGTCGAGCAACTCCGCGGCGCTCGCGGCGGGCAGATCGTCTCCCGGGCTCACCCCTTCAGGTACCGCTCGATCGCGTCCGCCGTTTCCTCCGGGGCGGAGAGGTTCGGGCAGTGGCCGACGGCGGCCAGCACCACGTGGCTGCTCTCGCTCAGCTGGTCGGAGACGAAGCGGACGGCGGGGTCGGGGGCGATCGCGTCCTCGGAGCACTGGAGCACGAGGCTCGGGGTGCGAACCCGCGCGAGGTCGGAGCGGTTGTCGGAGGTGAAGGTCACCCGTGCGAACTGACGGGCGATCTCCGGGTCGGTCCGGCAGAAGCTGTTGGTGAGCTCCTCCGCCAGGGCCGGGCGATCCTCATTGCCCATGATCACCGGCGCCATCTGGCTCGACCAGCCGAGGTAGTTGCTGTCCATCGAGTCGAGCAGCGACTCGATGTCCGGTCCCGAGAAGCCGCCGACGTAGTCGCCGTCGTCGATGTAGCGGGCCGACGGACCGATCAGGACGAGCTCGGCGAAGCGCTCCGGCTCCGTCGCGGCGGCGAGGACGCCGATCATCGCGCTGACCGAATGGCCGACGAAGACGACGTCTCGGAGGTCGAGCTCGCGACAGATCTCCAGCACGTCCTCGGCGTAGCCCTCCAGCGCCGAGTAGCGCCCGGCGTCGTAGGCGCGAAGCTCCGAGCCGCCCGCGCCGACGTGGTCGAAGAGGACGACGCGGTACTCGTCCTCGAACCGCGGCCAGACGTAGCGCCACATGTTCTGATCGCAGCCGAATCCATGGGCGAAGAGGATCGGCTGGCCGTCTCTCGCCCCGTGCTCGACGACGTTGTTGCGGCTCAGCGTGCTCAAGTCCGGCTTGCCCTGCGGAGGAAGCCGGCGCGGCGCCGGGTCTCCCGGCGCCGAAGGGCGTCGCCGAGGAGCCAGAGCATCGGCGGCCACAGCCCGACGAAGAGCGCTCGCCGTTCGGCGTTGCCGCGCTCGTCCTCGCCGACCGTCTTCGCCCGCAGCCAGAGTCCGACGCAGAGGAAGACCGAGGCGAGCGAGAGGCCGTAGAGGTGCGCGCCGCGGGCGGGCAGGCGATCGAGAGCGCGGGTTCCCATCCTCGTCAGTGTGCACCATTCGGGACCTCGCCCGGCCTCGCTTCGCTTCGCGGGGGCGGCTTCGGGTAGTGCCTCGGCATGGCGAACCGTCAAAGCCGCCGCAAGCGCTGGTGGACCGCCACCCGGTGGCCGCTCGGCGTCGCGCTGGCCTCGTTCCGCTACTTCTGGAGCACGACGCCGGTCCATCGCTGGGAGATGAACGGGTCCTGGGCCGCCGACGCGCCGCCCTCGCTGGCGCCGGGCGTCGAGCGGGAGGAGCTCCAGGGCGTCGAGCACGGCGTCGGGCCGATGGTCCACCGGATCTACCGGACCAAGATCGTCGGCTCGGCGCTCTCCCCCGAGGAGCTGATGGCACGGATGACCGCGGACCTGGATCGGATCGCGCCGTCGGAGTTCGCGACCTTTCAGAGGGTCGACGGGGAGACCGGCGGGCTCGAGGTCGGCGACCACTTCGTGGTCCGGATGCCGGGTCCCTGGGACGGTCCGGTTCGGGTCGTCGCCGTCGGACCCACCTCGTTTCGCCTGGCGACGCTCTCGGGTCATCTCGAGGCCGGCCAGATCGAGTTCCGCGCCAGCGCCGACCATCGCTCGCTCTGGTTCGAGATCGAGTCGTGGGCGCGGAGCGGCGACCGCTTCAGCGACCTCACCTACAACAGCCTCCGCATCTCCAAGGAGGTGCAGCTGCACATGTGGTCATCGGTTCTGCGCCGGATCGTGGGCCTGACCGAAGGGCGGATGGAGGGGGGAATCGTGATCGTCACCCGCAAGGTGCTCGAGCGGGCGTTGCCCGCGGCCTCCGACCGCGACCGGCCCCCGGACCCGGAGCTCGAGCGCCTGCGAGGGCTGGCGCAGCTGAACCCCAATCTCGACGAGGACGCCGGCGAGCGGGTCGGCGAAGCCGGCTGGCGCTTCGACGACATGGTCGAGCCCCTGCTCTCGGAGGGCTCAGGGCCTCCCGTGGACGGCGGCAGCTGGCAGGTCGCGCGGACGATCATGGAGCGCTACCAGCTGGCCGACCCGCGGGTCGTCACCGCGACCTACGACGAATCGGCGCCGCTCGCGGGGAGGAACATGCTGCTGCGCATCTCGTTCAAGGGCCTGCGGTTCCGGGTCGGGGTGAGGGTCGCCCGCGACTACGAAGAGACCCGCGAGCTCGACGGCCGCGAGGTCCTCGTCTTCGGTTGGAGCTACGTCACCCTCGAAGGCCACTTCGAGGAGGGGCGCATGCACTACGAGCTCTGGAAGTGGCTCGACACCGGCGATGTCGAGTTCCACCTCCGCGCCGTCTCGCGTCCCGCCCGCGGCGGCCCTCTCTGGACGCGGCTGGGCTTCGGGCTCTTCGGTCGCACCCAGCAGCTGCGCTTCTACCGCCAGATCTGTCGCCGCGTCCGCCGGCTCACCGAGGCCGAGCTGGAGACCCGATGGACCCGCGCCCCGGCGGGCGGCCTTTGAGAGCCAGAGCCCGCCTGAGCTAGTCCCAGAGGCTGACGATGACCGTGCCGTCCGGGCCGATCTGGTCAGCGAGGGTGATCTCGGTACCGCATTTGGGGCACGGGCCCTCGAAGTGCTCCTCGTCGTCCTGATCACCGGGACCGGGCTCGAACCAGACTTTGCCGGACCAGGGCTGGAGAGGCCCCGAGCAGTTGTGGCAGGTCTGCGGTTGGCGGGGCCAGTGGCTGACGATCAGCTGGCAGCTGGGGCAGACGCGTTGCTCGATCAGGCCGCCGCCCATCGGGGCGCCGGTGTCGACTTCGTGTTTCGTCCCGCAGCCGCTGCAATAGAGGTTGAACGAGTGGCCGGGCATCGGCGCGAAGGTAGCACCGCCTCAGAGGCCGAGTTGCTTGCCCAGGATCTCCTTCATGATCTCGTCGGTGCCGCCGCCGATCGGGCCGAGGCGGGCGTCGCGGACGGCGCGCTCGATTCCGTACTCGCGCATGTAGCCGTAGCCGCCGTGGATCTGGAGGCACTCGTCGGCGATCTCGAGGATGCCGCGCTGGGTGACCAGCTTCGCCATCGTCACCTCCTGGATGCAGTCCTGGCCCTCGTGGAAGAGGCGGAGCGCGTTGTAGGTGATCGCCTTCGCGGCCTCGGCCTGGACCGACATCTCGGCGATCTTGTGGCGGATCACCTGGAAGTTGCCGATCGGCCGGCCGAACGCATGGCGCTCCTTCGCGTACTCGACGGCCGACTCGATCAGCCGCTGCATGCCGCCGACGGCGCCGATCGCCATCAGCAAGCGCTCCCAGGCGAAGTTGAACATGATCAGGCGGAAGCCCTGGTTCTCCTCGCCGAGCAGGTTCTCCGCCGGGACCTCGACGTCGGTGAACGAGAGCTCGCCGGTGTCGGATGAGTGCCAGCCGAGCTTCTCGAGCTTCTGAGCGACCTCGTAGCCGGGCATGTCGCGCTCGAGGACGAGAAACGAGATCCCCTCGTGGCCGCCCTCCTGGGTCGTCTTCACGGCGCAGACAAGGAAGTCGGCGCGGACGCCGTTGGTGATGAAGGTCTTGGCTCCGTTGACGACGTAGCCGCCGTCGACCTTCTCGGCGAACGTCTTGATCCCGGCGACGTCGGAGCCGGCTCCCGGCTCGGTGATCCCGAGGGCGCCGATCTTCTCGCCGGCGATTCCGGGCACGAGCCAGCGTTGCTTCTGATCCTCGGTGCCGAAGTTGAAGATCGGCGGCATCGCGATCGAGCTGTGGGCGTTGAGGCCGGCGGCGACCCCGCCGGAGCCGCCGGATCGAGCCAGCTCCTCGACCCAGATCGCGTCGTGCAGGTGGGTCCCGCCCTGGCCGCCGTACTCCTCCGAGAACTTCAGGCCCATGAAGCCGAGCTCGGCGCAGCGGGAGTAGAGCTCGCGGGGAAATTCGCGCGCCTCCTCCCACTCGTCGACGTGGGGCGCGATCTCCTTGGAGACGAAGCGACGGACCGTCTCGCGCAGCTCCTCGTGCTCCGCGGCGAAGGGGGGGAGGGTGGCCCGGGCGCCTGTGTCTTTGATGACCGTCATTTGTTACAAATGAGATGTATTGTCTGCGCTACGCTCGGGTAGCGTCATCACCCGATGGAGCTGGAGCGGACCGTGTGGACAGACGAGCGACTCGATGATCGATTCAACTCGATCGACCAGCGACTTGGTCGAATCGAGACCGAGCTCAGCGATCTACGAACCCTGATGTTCCAACTATGGGGTACCAACATGCTTGGGATTCTGGTCACGCTCGTCGCCATTGTCGTAACTCGAGGCTGAGTCGCCTCACGCCGGCGCCTTCCAGTCGGCCGGCATCGTGTAGCCGCGGCTCTCGTGGTCGAACCCGAGCAGGTCGCCCTGCGGGTTCTTCTTGCCGCCGTGGTGGTAGGCGCGCACCTCGGCGATCCTGCCGTCGCGCATCTGGAACCACTCGGTGCCGCGGTCGAGCCGCTTCTCGCCCGACTCCGGGTGGCGCCAGGTCATCGTCCACTCGATCACCACCTGCTCGCCCTGCTCGATCGCGTTCTCGATGAACCACTGCCCGTCGATCTGATCGACCGCAAAGGCCGCATAACGCCCGATCTCCTCGGCGCCGCGGTGCGGGCCGAGACGGGTGTAGTAGTGCGTCGCGTCCTCGGTGAAATGCGACGCCACGAGCTCGGCGTCGCCCGTGTTCAGCGCCTCGTAGTACGACCGGATGTGCTCGACATGGCTCATCGACTGATGAATCAACCACCCCAGGGTGGGGTCAATTCATCTCTCGCCTAGATCCCGTAGCTGCGCCCGATCACCTCGAGCATGATCTCGTCGGTGCCGGCGCCGATCCGGTTGAGGCGGACGTCGCGGTAGGCGCGCTCGATCTCGTACTCCTTCATGTAGCCGTAGCCGCCGTGGATCTGGATGCACTCGTCGGCGACCTCGCAGGCGATCCGCGAGGTGTAGAGCTTGGCCTGCGAGATCTCGCGGACGGGGTACTCGCCGTTTGCGTAGCGCCAGGCGGTCGCGTAGGTGAACTGGCGGGCGGCTTCGATCTTGGTCGCCATCTCGGCGAACTTGTGGCGGATCACCTGGAAGTTGCCGATCGAGCGGCCGAAGGCCTTGCGCTCCTTCGCGTATTCGAGGGTGCGCTCGAACATGCGCTGGGCGCCGGCGACGGCCCCGGCGCAGGCGACCATCCGCTCGCTCTGGAGCTCCCAGGCGATGTGGTAAAAGCCCTTGCCCTCTTCGCCGAGCAGGTTCGCGACCGGGACGCGGACGTCCTCGAAGCTGAGTTCGGCGGTGTCGGAGGCGTGCATTCCCATCTTCTCGAGCTTGCGGGAGACGCTGAAGCCGGGCACCGTCTCTTTGTTCTCGTCGCGGAGGTCGACGACCAGCAGGCTGATGCCGTCGTGCGCTTTCGAGGGGTCGGTCTTGACGACGAGGACGATGAAGTCGGCGCGGGCCCCGTTGGTGATGAACATCTTCGAGCCGTTGACGACGAATTCGTCGCCGTCGCGGATCGCCGTCGTGCGCACGTTGGCGACGTCGGAGCCGACGTCGGGCTCGGTGATCCCGAGGCAGCCGATCTTCTTGCCTTCGATCGCTTCCGGCAGGTAGCGCTTCTTGAGATCGTCGGTGCCGAGCATCTCGATCGGCGGCAGGACCATGTCGGTGTGGACGACGAAGCCCATGTTGAGGCCGCCCGATCCCGTGTAGCTCATGCACTCCGCGCGGACCAGGGAGTAGTAGTAGTCGCCTCCCTGGCCGCCGTACTCCTCCGGGAAGCAGAGACCGAGGAAGCCGAGCTCGCCGGCGCGGGTGAGGACGCTGTCCGGCCAGGTCGTCTCCTCCCACTCGTTGCGGTGCGGCCAGAGCTCCTTTTCGACCCATGACTGCATCGACTCGCGCAGGTCTTCGTGCTCCTGCGTGAAGATCATGTGCTTGCGCTCGGCGCCGTGGTCGGGCTTGATCACCGAGCTGCCGTTGGTCGTAGCGGTCGCCACTGGTCCCTCTCCTCGTTCGCAGTTTCCTGGCGACGAGCGCCGCCAAACGCCCGATCTCGGGCGGAGTGGACAGTAGCACTTCCTACTTCCAAGATTGCCTTGACAGCCGCGCTTCTATACTCGCCTGGGATGAAGTCCGCAGGGGTGCTCTTGACGTTCGGGATCGTGCTCGCCGCCATGGTGCTGCCGGCCGTGGCCGGATCGGCGCCGAAGCGCTGCGAAGGGCGCTCGCCGACGATCGTCGGCGGCGACGGCAACAACCGCCTCAGGGGGACCGAGGGCCCCGACGTGATCGACGCCGGCGGCGGCGACGACACGATCCGCGCTCTCGGCGGCAAGGACCGAGTCTGCGGCGGCAACGGCAACGACACGGTCTACGCCGGCGACGGCGACGACACGATCCGCGGCGGGAAGGACTTCGACACCCTCGTCGGCGACGCCGGCGACGACTCGATCGAGCCCGGGGAGGGTCACGACATCGCCGACGGAGGCCCGGGTAGCGACACCGTCGTCTACAAGCGCGAACGGACCGGGGTGATCGTCAACCTCGCGGCCAACTCGACCCGCCTCGCCGCCGGTCGCGACAGCCTGCCCTCGATCGAGAACGTGATCGGGTCACGCTTCACCGACATCCTCACCGGCGACGCGGGCGCCAACGTGCTGCGCGGCGGCGGCGGCGTCGACAAGCTCTCCGGCGGTGGGGGCAAAGACACGCTCGTGCAGTAAGTAGCACTTCTTACTTCCGATTCGGCTATCGTCCGCTCCGATGGTCCACGAGCTCGTCGACTACGCGGTTGCCGACGGCGTCGCCACGGTGACGCTGAACAATCCCGAGAAGCGCAACATGCTCTCGGGGCAGATGCTCGCCGAGCTCGTCGACGCAATGAAGGAGGCGCGCGAGTCCGAGGCCGTCCGGGCGGTGGTCCTGACCGGCGCCGGGGACAAGGTCTTCTGTGCCGGCGCCGACCTCGGCGGCTTCGCGGCCGACGCGTCCCTCGTCCAGAAACATTTCGCCTCCGACCTGTTCCTCGAGTTCTTCCGGCTGATGCCGAGGCTCGGCAAGCCCTCGCTCTGCGCTGCCAACGGGCACGTGCTCGCCGGCGGCATGGGCCTGGCCCTCTCCTGCGATCTCCTGATCGCCAAAGAGGGGGCGACGTTCGGCACCCCGGAGATCAACGTGGGCGCATTTCCCTACATGATCATGGCGATCATCTACCGCAACGTCCCGCGCAAGAAGGTCAACGAGATGATGCTGCTGGGCGAGCGGCTGAGCGGCGAGGAAGCGGTCGAGTTCGGGCTCGCGAACAAGGTCGTCCCGGCCGCCGAGTTCGAGGGCGCGGTCGCCGAGTGGGCCGCGAAGCTGGCCTCGAAGAGCCCGGTCCTGATGCGGCTCGGCCACGACGCGATGTACCGCCAGCAGGACATGGCCCTCGACGACGCCCTCGAGTTCCTACGCTCCCAGCTCTCGCTCACCTTCTCGACCGAGGACATCGTCGAGGGGGTCACCGCCTTCTTCGAGAAACGCGACCCTCAGTGGAAGGGCCGATGAGGGAGTTCCCCGGGCGACGGCATGACGGCGTGCTCGAAGACGATCGATTCGAGCACCACCACGAGATCGCCGAGCTTCCTCGGCATCGCGGACTGGTCGATCGTCAGCTCGTGCCCGCGGTAGGCGATCGAGTAGACGAAGCAGTCCGCGCAGTTGCCGGGAAGCGGGCTCTCCAGTCGAAAGAAGTGCGCGCGACGCAGGCCACTCTTGATCGAGGCCACCTTCTTGCGCGAGAGCCGGAACCGGACAACCCGTTCGTCGCCCCCCGCGCCGCCCATCCTCGCCACGGCATGGCGTCCGGGGCGGACCTTCAGCGACATCGGGACCGGCCTCAGGCCCCCGCTCTTCTCGAAATCGATCGCGAAGGGCTGCGGCGGCGGCAGCGGATCGGGCTCGGCCGGCGATCCCGGGCAGCCGAGCGCCAGGCATGCCATCGCCGTCGCCAAGAGTCCCATCACATCCAAGGTACCCCGAAGGAGAGAACTTGAGCGAGAGCGACCACAAGCTGCCGGGCACGGCACCGCTGGACGAGCTGACCGAGCAGCTCCACGAGCGTCGGGCCAAGGTGAAGCTCGGCGGCGGCGAGGAGAAGATCGCCAAGCAGCACGAGCGCGGCAAGCTCACCGCCCGCGAGCGGATCGACCTGCTCGTCGACGAGGGCACGTTCGTCGAGCTCGGGATCCAGGGCCGGCCGCACTTCGCCCAACGGGCGATGGACGGGGTCGACGCGCCGGCGGACGGAGTCGTGACCGGCTGGGGCGACGTCGACGGGCGGGCCACCTGCATCGCCGCCTACGACTTCACCGTGATGGCCGGCTCGATGGGGATGACCGGCGAGCTCAAGGTGACCCGCCTGCGCGAGATGGCGCTCCAGAAGCGGATGCCGTTCATCTGGCTGCTCGACTCCGCCGGCGCCCGCATCCAGGAGGCCACGGGCTCGCTCTTCGCCGGCTCGGGCTTCCTCTTCCGCGAGGAGGTCGAAATGTCGGGCGTGATCCCGATGGTCGCCGCGATGATGGGCCCCTGCGCTGCGGGCACCGCCTACATCCCGGCCCTGGCCGACTTCGTCCCGATGGTCTCCGGCCAGGGCGCGATGGCGCTTGCCGGCCCGCACCTGACCAAAGCGGTCACCGGCGAGGACATCACGATGGAGGAGTTGGGCGGCGCCAAGGTCCACTGCCGCAAGTCGGGGGTCGGTGACCTCGAGGTCAAGGACGACCCGGAATGCATCGAGAGGGTCCGCGCCTACCTCTCATACTTCCCCGCCAACTGCGAGCAGAAGCCGCCCGTGATCGCGACCGAGGATCCCGACGACCGGATGTCGGAGAAGCTGATGGAGATCGTCCCGGATTCGTCGCGCCAGCCCTACGACATGTACGAGGTGATCGCCGAGATCGTCGACGACGGCGAGTGGTTCGACATCAAGCCGAAGTTCGCGAAGTCGCTGATCACCTGCCTTGCTCGCTTCGGCGGTCAGCCGGTCGGGATCGTCGCCAACCAGCCGAAGCAGCTGGCCGGCATCCTCGACAACGACTCCGCCGACAAGGCGGCCCGCTTCATCAACCTCTGCGACGCCTTCAACATCCCGCTCGTCTTCCTCCAGGACGTCCCCGGCTTCATGGTCGGCTCGAAGGTCGAGCACGCCGGGATCATCCGCCACGGCGCGAAGATGCTCTACGCGGTCAGCCGCGCCACGGTGCCGAAGATCACCGTGGTCGTCCGCAAGGCCTACGGAGCCGGCTACTACGTGATGTGCGGCAAGGCCTACGAGCCCGACCTGATCGTCGCCTGGCCGGGGGCCGAGATCTCGGTGATGGGCGCCGAGGGGGCGGTCGAAATCATCGGCCGCTCGGCGATCGAGGCGTCCGAGGACCCGGAGGCGACCCGCGAGGGGATGCTGAACGCGGTGCGCCAGCAGATCGACCCCTACATCGCCGCCGGCAACGCGGTGATCGACGACATCATCGACCCGCGCGAGACGCGGCCGACGATCGTCAGGGCGCTGCGAATGGCGCGGAGCAAGCACGTCGAGAAGCCCGCCAAACGCCACGGTGTGATGCCCGTATGAGCCCAGGACGCTGCAAACCGGCGCATCTCGGGGTCTTCGGTCGGTCTCCTCGGGTCACTCACGAAAGTGCGCTCTCCTCGTCGCCCTCCCCGACCTGCTTGGTTTGCGCGTCCTGGCGAGGCCGGTAATGAGCCGCTTTGACGATCCGGTGGTGATCAGCTGCTCGATCAGCGGCGTGATCGCGAACCGCGACCAGTGCCCGGCGATCCCCTACACGCCGGAGGAGTACGCGGCGGAGGCGCGGCGCGCCGTCGACGAGGGCGCCTCGCAGATCCACATCCACGCCCGGACCCCGGACGGGACGCCTTCCTATGAGATCGAGGACTTCGGGGCGATAACCGAGGCGATCCTCGCCGAGGTCGGCGACGTGATCATCAACTACTCGACCGGCGCGATCGGGATCCCGATCGAGAAGCGGCTCGAGTACCTGCGGGCGCTGAAGCCCGACGTCGCCGCGCTCAACATGAGCTCGATGAACTACGCCAAGTACAGCTCCCGCCGCAAGGACTTCGTCTTCAAAGCCGTCTTCGAGAACAGCTTCGACACGATCGTCGAGTTCCTGACCGAGATGCGCAAGCTCGGGGTCAAGCCCGAGCACGAGTGCTTCGACTCCGGCCACGTCGCCAACCTCGACCCGCTGCTCGACATGGGGCTGCTCGAGGAACCGCTTCAGATCTCGCTGGTCATGGGAGTCACGGGCGGGATCCGGCCGACCCCGCGCAACGTGACCCTGATGTCGGACCAGATCCCGGGCGGTCCCGAGGGCCAGAACCAGTGGCAGGTGATCGGAATCTCGCGCGACCAGTGGAAACTGCTCGCCGCCTCGCTGGTGCTCGGCGGCAATGTCCGGGCCGGGGTCGAGGACAACCTCTACCTGCCGAACGGCGAGATGTGCAGGTCGAACGGCGAGCTGATCGCGAAGGCGCGCCAGATGGCCGAGGACATCGGCCGCCGCGCCGCCTCCGTGGAGGAGGCCCGGGAGCTGTTGGGGGTGCCGAAGAGGACGAGGGCCTGAGCCGTGGCGATCACCAAGTTCCACGCAAAGCTGGTCTGGGAAGGCGGCGAGGAGGACCGTCGAGCCCATCGGATCGAGCTCTCGAGCCAGTCCCTGCCCGCATCCTCGGCGCCCGCCTTCGGCGGCGACCCGAGCAAGGCCGATCCCGAGGAGATGCTCGCCGGGGCGCTCTCCTCCTGTCACGCCCTCTGGTTCGTGGCGCTGGCCCGCAAGGACGGCTTCAAGGTCGCGTCCTACGAGGATTCGGCGGTGGCGATCCTCGACGACGACCGCTTCACCTCGGCGCTGCTGCGCCCGCGGGTCGAGTGGAAGGGCGAGGGGCCCGACGCCGATGCGTACGCCGAGCTCCACCGCCAGGCGCACTCGCGCTGCTTCATCTCGAACTCGGTCAACTTCCCGGTCGAGGTGCAGCCGGAGTGAGCGAGCTGCCGCTCTCCGACATCAGGGTCCTCGACCTCACCCGCCTGCTGCCGGGCGGCTTCTGCTCGCTGCTGCTGGCCGACCTCGGCGCCGAGGTGCTCAAGGTCGAGGACACCGGGATGGGGGACTACATCCGCTGGGCGCCGCCCTACTACGGAGACGACTCGGACCAGGACAGCGGCACCCGCTCCGCCCTGTATCTCTCGCTCAACCGCGGCAAGCGCTCGATCCGGCTCGACCTCAGGGCCGAAGCCGGGCGCGAGGCCCTGCTGCGCCTCGTCGAACGCCACGACGTCGTCCTCGACGGCTTCCGTCCCGGCGTCCTCGACCGGCTCGGGGTCGGCTACCAGCGGATGCGCGACGCCAACCCCGGCATCGTCTTCTGCGCGATCACCGGTTACGGGCAGGACGGCCCCTACGCCCAGCGCGCCGGCCACGACATGAACTACCTCGGGCTCGTCGGCCTGCTCGGGCTGACCGGCGCCAAGGACGGGCCGCCGGTGCAGCCGGCCGGCCAGATCGCCGACCTCGGCGGCGGCGCCCTGATGGCCGCCTTCGGGGTGATGGCCGCCCTCCACGAGCGCCGCCGCTCCGGCGAGGGCCAGATGGTCGACGTCTCGATGGCCGACGGCGCTCTCTCCTGGCTGGCGATGGTCGCCGGCCGCTATTTCTGTGACGGCGAGGTCCCGCGCCGCGGTGAGCAGCAGCTCGCCGGCGGGCTGGTCTGTTACCTGCCCTACGAGGCGGCCGACGGCTGGGTCACCTGCGGGGCGCTGGAGCCGAAGTTCTGGAAGGCCTTCTGCGAGGGCGTCGGCCGTGCCGACCTCATCGAGGCGCAGTTCGAGGCGCCGGGCTCCGAAGCCTGGGAGCAGATAGCCGCCGTCTTCCGCACCCGTAGCCGCGACGATTGGCTCGCCTTCAACGACGAGCACGACTGCTGCATCGAGCCCGTTCTCGATGTCGACGAGGCGCTCGACTCGGAGCTGGCGAGGGCGCGCGAGATGGTCGTCGAGATGCAGCAGCCGCGCTTCGGCCCGGTGCGCCAGCTCGGGGTCCCGGTCAAGTTCGGCCGCACCCCGGGCGACCCGACCCGATCGGCACCCGCCTTCGGCGAGCACACCGACGAGGTCCTCGCCGAGGCCGGCTACGACGCCGAGGAGATCGCCGCGATGAAGGAGTCCGGCGCCGCCGCCGGCCCGAGCGCCGACTCCGCGACCACCTTCAGGGCATGACCGCCGACGGGCCGAAATGTCGACTCGGAGCCGACATTTCGGCCCGTCGGCGGGTGGGATGAGCGTGAGCGACGGGAAGACGCTGTTGCGGATGGGGGAGCTGGCCGAGGCCTCGGGGGTTCCGGCGCCGACGATCAAGCACTACCTGCGCGAGGGGTTGCTCCCGGAACCGGTCAAGACGAGTCGCAACATGGCCTACTACCCGCCCGAGTTCATCGACCGGATCAAGCTGATCAAGCAGCTCCAGGAGGAGCGCTTCATGCCGCTGAAGGCGATCAAGTCCGTCCTCGACGAAGACCCGGAGCGGGCCCGGGCGCTGGTCGAGCTCGAGGACCGGATCCTCGACCGCGCCCTGGCCGGCGAGCGGACCCGGACCAGCGCCGCCGAGGCCCGCGAGCGCTACGGCGTTCCCAAAGAGGTCCTCGACCGGCTCGAGGAGCTCGAGGTCCTGAGCCCGAACAGCCGCGGCTACTCGCCCTCCGACGTCAAGATCATCGAGGCGATCAGCCGCTTTCGGGCCGGCGGCTACGACGAGCAGATCGGCTTCACCGTCTACGACACCCTGCGCTACAAGAGCGCCCTCGAGGACCTGGTCCGCGAGGAGGTCGGGATGGTGATGGAGCGCCTCGCCGGCGAGGTCTCGCCCGAGCGGGTGGTCGAGATGCTCGAATCGGGCTCGCAGCCGCTCCAGGACCTGATCGCGGCGATGCACACCAAGCTCCTGGTCGCCGAGCTCGAGCGCCAGCGCGACGGTCGCGGCTAGCGCCTTCGCGGACTAGACGGGCCGCGATTCGCGCATCTCGGCCAGACCCTGCTCGTGGCTGACGAGCGGTTCGTAGCCGAGCTCGCGGGTGGCCTTCGAGATATCGATCGTGCACTCCTGGGTCAGGATCCAGGCCCGGAAGCGGGTCATCGGCGGTTCGCCGGAGAGCGGCATCAGCTTCCAGGCGGTTTCCGAGACCCGCGCCAGCGGCGTCGCCACCCAGCGCGGGAGGTTGCGGTCCGGGGCGTCGACCCCCTGGGTCCGCATCAACGCGGTGACGAACTCGCGAAAGACGACCGGCTCGCCGTCGGTCACGAAGTAAGCCTCGCCCGCGCGTCCCTTCGCGGCGGCCAGCACCAGTCCCTGGACGACGTTTCCGATGTGGGCCGTGTCGGTGACGTTCTCGCCGCCGCCGATCCAGGCCCATTTCCCGGATTCGACCGCCTCGAGCATCCCCGGCAGCAGGGTGGTGTCGCCCTTGCCCCAGACGAATCGGGGTCGCAGCACCACCGTCTCGAAGCCCTCGCGATTCGCTTCGCGAACCGCGAGCTCCGCTTGTGCCTTCGTCGCCGGATACGGCGCCCTCGAGTCCGGTCGCAGGGGAGCGGACTCGTCGACGTGGACGAGCGGCTCGCCCGCCATCAGCGCCGCCTCGGTCCCGCAGTGGACGAAGCGGCGAACCCCGGCGTCGGCGCAGGCGGCGAGCGTGTTCCGGGTCCCGACCACGTTGACGCGCTCGAAGTCGGCCCGGTTGCCCCACTCGCCGAGCTGGGCGGCGAGATGGAAGGCGACCTCGCAGCCCGCGGCGCCGGCGCTCATCGACCCCGGATCGTCGAGATCGCCGCGCACCGCCTCGGCGCCGAGCGCCTCGACCTTGGCCGCGGAAGCCTCCGAGCGGGCCAGCGCCCTCACCGCGGTCCCGTCGGCGCGCAGGCGCTCGATCAGGGCGCCGCCGATGAAGCCCGAGCCGCCGGTGACGAAGGCGCTCTCGAATCCGCCCGGCTCGCTCAACGCGAGCCCGTCGCCAGGGCCCGGCGGGCGTCTTCGACCCGTTCCTCGTTGACCGTGGCCCGATGGCGCCGCGCCATCTCGAGCGCTTCCGCGAGCGCTTCGTCGGCGGCGTCGAAGTCACCGGTGTCGGCTCGCGCCCGGCCCAGCGCCAGCAGCGCCAGAATTCCGCCCCACTCGATTCCCCGCGAGTTGCTTGCCTCCACCGCTCTCTCGGCGGAGGAGAGCGCCTCCGTCGCCCGCCCCAGGCCGCGCAGGGCTTCGGCGCGCACCGACCCACGCCAGCCCTCCATCTCGCCGGGGACTCCCATCGCGCCGAGATAGAGCCGGTCGGCTTCCTCGATCGATTCCAGGGCGCTCTCATGGTCGCCCGCCTCGTTCTCGGTCCAGGCCAGGTTGGCGAGCGCGACGCTGCGGGAGAAGGCATCCCCGAGCCGCTGGGCGACCTCGCAGCCGCGCCGCGCGATCGCGCAGGCGCCCTCGCTGTCTCCCTGAAGGCTGCGGACCATGGCCTGCATGCCGAGGACCCAGCTCTCGGTCTCGGGGTCCTGCGCCTCGATCGCGACCCGCAGCGCGGTCTCGATCTCGGTCGCGGCGGCGTCGAGGTCGCCGCGTTCTTTGAGGACCAGGCCCTTGCCCATATGGGCCCAGGCGAGCGGGTTGCCGATCACCAGGCCGGCACCGATCGCCGGGTCTTCGCCGGTCAGCTCGATCACTTCGTCGAGCTGGGAGGCGTAGCCGTCGAAGTCGCCCGCGCAGAGCCGCGCGTAGGCCGCGGCGGCCCGCATCGAGACCCGCAGGTGGATGTCCCCGGCCTGATCGGCGAGCTCCGTCGCCTCGTCCGCCGCCCGCTTCCAGGCGTCGACATGGGTGGCGAGTCCCGGGCGGGCGCTGGTCGCGATCTTCAGCATCGCCAGCGCCCCGAGGTTGCGGGTGCGCTCGGCGATCTCGCCCGCCTCGGCCGCGAGGCGTCGTTCCTCCTCGTCGTCCATGCCCAGCCGCCACGCGTAGTCGAGCTGCTGAAGCCGGGACATGACCCGCAGGGCGGCGGTCTCCTCGCTCTCGGGGAGCTGGTCCGCGAGTTTCGTGGTCGCCCGCCAGAGGCGCAGGGCCTCGACCGGCTGGCTGCTGCCCGTCCAGTGGGCCGCCCGTGCCGACCAGCGCGCCGCCTCCAGCGTCTCGCCGCCGGACTCCATGTGCTGGGCGATCAGCGCCGCCAGCTCGTCATGGCGTTCGGGCTCCAGCTCGATGATCGCCCTGGCGGCGGCGGCGTGGGTCTCCCCGCGGCGCTCGGCCAGCTGCGTCGAGTAGGCGACCTCACGGGTCAGAGGGTGCTGGAAGGCGAGGATCCGCTCCGGGTAGAGCTCGGCTTCGTAGAGGAAGCCACCCCCGGTGAGCTCGGCGAGGACGGGGTCGAGCTCGCCCTCCTCGAGGCCGCTGGTGACGCTGAGCGCCTCGGCGCCGAGTTCCTTGCCGACCACCGAAGCGACCTGGAGCAGGCGCTTGGCCTCGGGACTGAGCCGGTCGATCCGGGCGCCGAGGATCGCCTGCACGGTGGGAGGGACGCCGGTGTCCTCGACCGGGCGGGCGAGTCGGTAGGCGCCGCGCTCGCCCTCGAGGTAGCCGGCCTCGGCAAGCTCGCGGACGATCTCCTCGACGAAGAACGGGTTGCCCTGGGCGCGGGCGTGGACGAGCTCGCCGAGCCCGTCGAGGGAGGGATCCTCGCCGGTCAGGTCGCGCAGCAGCTCACGCGTGTCCTCCTCGCTGAGCGGTCCCAGCTCGAGGACCTCGATGTCATCGCCCCAGCTGAGCTCGAACTCGGGCCGGTAGTTGACGACCAGCATCGTCGGCGAGTCGCAGAGCGAGGAGACCAGCTCGCCCAGCATCATCGCGCTGCCGTCGTCGATCCAGTGCAGGTCCTCGACGATGATCACCACCGCCTTCCTGCGCTGCGGTGAGTTGACGAGCTGGTTGATGAACTCGCCGAGCGCCCGCTGGCGTGCCTCGGCGCTGAGCTGCGGGGCGGGCCGGTCGGGGTCGGGTACCCCGAGGAAGTCGAAGATCAGCGGCAGCGAGTCGGCCAGCGCGGGGTCGAGCAGCAGGGCGCGCCCGGCGATCTTCTCGCGGGCGAGGCGTTCGGGGTCGCGGTCGTCGATCCCGAAGTAGGCGCGCAGCATCTGCAAAACCGGCATGAACGGGATCTCCCTGCCGTGGGCCTGGGCCTGCGCCTCGAAGACCTCGACCTCCTCGGCCCGGCAGCGCTCGGCGAACTCGTGGCAGAGACGGCTCTTGCCGGTGCCGGGGTCGGCGACGACCGCAACCGCGGAGCCCCGCCCGTCGCGGGCGACGGCGAGCGCCCGCTCGAAGACCTCCATCTCCTCGCTCCTGCCGACGAAGCGCGAGAAGCCCCGCGCCCGCGAGAGGTCGAGCCGCGAGCGGGCGCTGCCGACGCCGGCCAGCTCGAAGACCCGGACCGGCCGGCTCGCGCCCTTGATCTCGAACTCGCCGAGGTCCTCGAGCTTGACGAAGCCGCCGGCGAGCTCGGCGGCGCTTTCGGTCAGATAGGCCTTGCCCGGCTCGGCCAGCGCCTCCATGCGCTGCGCGAGCCCGACCGTGTGGCCGATCGCCGTGTAGTCGCCCTCGCCGGCGCCGATCTGCCCGGCGACCACCTCGCCGGAGTTGATCCCGATCCGGACCGAGAAGTTGAGCCCCTCCTCGCGGCGCAGCTCGGCCGCGTAGCCGGCGACGTCGTCGAGCATCTGAAGCGCCGCGTAACAGGCCCGGCGCCCGTGATCCTCATGGGCGATCGGAGCACCGAAGACCGCCATGATCCCGTCGCCGGTGAACTTGTCGACGGTCCCCTCGAAGCGCTCGACGCCCTCGGCCAGGATCGCGAAGAAGCGCTGCATGATCTTGCGCCACTCCTCGGGGTCGTGCTGCTCGGCGAGGTCCATCGAACCCTTGACGTCGGCGAACAGCACCGTGACCTGCTTGCGCTCTGCGTCGTCATTCCCTATCTGGACGGCCACGATGGTGAAGGTTACGTGTCCGGCGAAACCGCCGGGGTAGCCTGGGCGGGTGAGATCGGTCCTCATCACCGGCACCTCGACCGGGATCGGTCGCGCCGCCGCGCTGCGCCTCGATCGCGACGGCTGGCGGGTCTTCGCGGGCGTGCGCAAGGAGGCCGACGCCGCCTCCTTGCGGCGCGAGAGCAGCGAGCGCCTGGAGCCGGTGATGCTCGACGTCACCGACGCCGCCCGGATCGAGGCCGCGCTCGACCGGGTGACCGCCGCGACGGGCGGTGTCCTGGACGGTCTCGTCAACAACGCGGGCATCGGGGTCCCGGGGCCTCTCGAGACGTTGCCGATCGAGGATTTCCGTCGTCAGATCGAGGTCAACCTGATCGCCCACGTCGCGGTCACCCAGCGGGCGCTGCCCGCGCTTCGGAAAGCTCGAGGCCGCGTGGTCTTCATCAGCTCGATCGGCGGTCGGATCGCCTTTCCGATGGGCGGCGCCTACCACGCGGCCAAGTTCGGGATCGAGGCCGTCGGCGACGTCTTTCGCCAGGAGCTCCGGCCCGCGGGGATCTCGGTCTCGATCGTCGAGCCGGGCTCGATCTCGACCGAGATCTGGGACCGCAGCGACCGGGAGATCGACGCTGTGTTGAAGCGCTCCCCGCGAACGGCGGAGCTCTACGGGGCGCAGGTCGAGGCCTATCGCGAGGCCAGCCGCAAGCTCGACGAGAAGGGCATCGCGCCGGAGAAGGTCGCCGAGGCGATCGCGTCGGCCCTCACGGCCAGACGCCCGAAGACCCGTTACCTGGTCGGCGCCGACGCCAAGCTCCAGACCCGGGTCAAAGTCATCACCCCCGCGCGTCTCTTCGACCGCATCGTCGCCCGCGCACTCAAATTCTGATCGCCGCCTTCGGTCGAGTCGGAAGTTCGGCATCCACGGCGGGCCGAACTTCGGTCTCGCCTCGAACGAGCGCTGGGCGGCGGGACCTATACTTCGTCACCGATTGACTGGTCAGTCAACCAGCCGCAGACGAGAGGAAACGGTGCGCGCAGCCGTCGTACAGCTGAATTCGGGCGGCGAGAAGCCGCTCAACGTCGAAGCCGCCGAGCGCCAGGTGCGCGCCGCGGCCGCCGACGGCGCCGAGCTCGTCGCGCTGCCCGAGAAGTGGAGCCTGCTGGCCGCCGGCGAGGACCTGCTGGCCGGCGCCGAGCCCCTCGACGGCCCGACCCTGACCGCGGCCCGCGGCTGGGCCTCGGAGCTCGGAATCCACCTGCTCGCCGGAAGCGTCTCCGAGGCGGCCGGCGCGAGGGCGTTCAACACCTCGGTGCTGATCGGACCCGGGGGCGAGGACCTCGCCGTCTACCGCAAGATCCACATGTTCGACGTCGACGTCGGGGGCGTCGAGTACCGGGAGTCGGCCAACGAGCGGGCGGGCGAGGAGATCGTCGACGCCGAGCTCGACGGCGTCGGCGTCGGCCTGACCGTCTGTTACGACCTGCGCTTCCCCGAGCTGTTCCGGATCCTCGCCGTGCGCGGCGCCCGTCTCTTCACGGTCCCCTCCGCCTTCACGCGGGTCACCGGCCGGGACCATTGGGAGGTGCTGCTCCGCGCCCGCGCGATCGAGAACCAGGCCTTCGTCCTGGCCCCGAACCAGGTCGGGGTCGCGGCGCCGAGCTACGACTCCTTCGGCCACAGTTCGATCGTCGACCCCTGGGGCTCGATCCTCGCCTGCCGCGAGGCGGGGGAGGGCTTCGTCGCCGCCGACCTCGACCTCGGGCGCCAGGACGAGGTCCGCGACGCGCTGCCGTCGCTCGCCAACCGCCGACCCGGCGCCTACATTTGGCCGCAACTCGCCGAGGCGAGGGCCTGATGGCGAAAGCACCACCGATCGACAAGCGCCGCAACATCCTCGACGCCGCCGTCAAGGTCTTCGCGCGGCAGGGCTTCCACTCGACCCGGGTCTCGGACATCGCCGACGAGGCCGAAGTCGCCTACGGCCTCGTCTACCACTACTTCAAATCCAAGGACGAGGTGCTGAACGAGCTCTTCACCGAGCGCTGGTCGCTGCTCCTGGCGGCGATCGACGAGGCTGACAGGGGCTCCGACACGCCGCGCGAGAAGCTGGCCGCGGTCGCCGCCTTCATCGTCGATTCCTACCGGCACGAACCGGAGCTGATGAAGGTGATCATCGTCGAGGTCACCCGCGCCGCCAACTCGTTCGGTCGCACCCACCTGCCGGAGATCCGCCGCGCCTACGACTCGATCGCGAAGATCGTCGCCGACGGCCAGGAGCTGGGGGCGTTCCGTCGCGACATCGACGCGGCCTTCGCCTCGATGTCGTTCTACGGGGCGATCGAGCAGCTCCTGTCGGGCTGGATCTTCGAGGTGATCCCGGCGTCGGCCACCGACTTCGAGCAGGCAAAGGAGCTTGTCGTGGCGACGATCTGCGACGGTCTCGAGCCACGATAGGTATCGTCGCCCGGCGGGTATGGAGAACGAGAGCCGAGTATGGACAACGAGATAGTCAAACGCCTTGTTTGGAGCGGCATGCTGACCGCCAGCACAGCGCTGGCGAGCCTGCTGGCGGCGAGGGCCTCGACGATCCTCTGGCGCCGGTTGTTCGACGAGGACCCGCCCGAGTAGCGGACATGCCCGAGCCCGACTCCCGAAAATCCGTCACCGAGCTCGTCTTCGACGTCTCCGAACGCACCTCGACCCTGATCCGCGAGGAGATCGAGCTCGCGAAGGCGGAGGTCACGGAGAAAGTCACGAAGCTCGTCAAGGGCTCCGTGGTCGGGATCGTCGCCGGGGTCTTCGCGTTCCTCGCTCTGATCCTCGCGATGGAGGGGATCGCCTGGGTCCTCAACGAAGAGGTCTTCGACAACAGCTGGGCCGGGTTCTTCGTCGAGGCCGCGGTCTTCCTGCTGATCGCAGCCGGCGCCGGCTACTTCGCCTACCGCTCGCTTCAGGCCGGCTCGCCGCCGATGCTCGAACAGGCGATCGAGGAGGCGAAGTTGATCAAAGAGACGATCCAGGGCGACGAGCACGAGGTCGCGCCGGCCCCGCGCCCGCCCGCCACACCGCCGGCCGAGCCCGCCCCGACGCCCCCGGCGACGCCGAAACCATGACCTCCGGACCACAGTCCCAGGCTCAGCCCGATCCGGCACGCTCGGCGACCACCGGCCTGCCCGGTCGGACTCCGGCGCAGATCCGCAGCGACATCGACGCCCAGCGCCGCCAGCTCGGCACCTCGGTCGACCAGCTCCGGGTGCGAGTCACCGAGCTGACCGACTGGCGCCGCCAGGTCCGCGAGCACAAGAACGAGCTCGCGATCGGCGCCGCCGTGGTCGGCTTCGCGATCGGCGGCATGATCGCGCTGCGCCGCCGCCGCTAGCGCCTACTCGAGGACCGACTTCGAGACGCTGCCGATCCCGAGCAGGCCGGGGCCGACGTGGGCGCCGAGCACGGGGCCGATCTCGGAGACGAAGGTGGGCTCGCAGCCGAAGATCTCGCGCCCGTCTTCGATCAGGGCGTCGGCGGTCTCGAGGTCCTGGATGTGCTGGACGACCCAGGCGTCGAAGCCGTTTTCGTGGTGCTGGCGGGCGTAGCCGCGCAGCCGCTCGATCGAGCGCGCCCGCGTCCGCACCCGCTCGATCGGGGTGATCTCCTCCTCGAGCGTGAGGATCGGCTTGATCTTCAGGGCCGAGCCGATGTAGGCGGCGGCGCCGCCGATCCGCCCGCCGCGCCGCAGGTACTCGAGGGTGTCGATCGCGAACCACATCTTCAGCTCCTCGCGACATTTCCCGGCGCGCGCGAGGACCTCCTCGCCGTCGCCGCCCGCCCTCGCCGCCGCCGAGGCGGCGAGCACGCAGAGGCCGAGCCCGCCGGCGGCGGAGCGCGAGTCGAAGACCCGGATCCGCTCCCCTCCCCGGCCTTCCTCGGTGAGCCGGTCCTTGGCCTGGTTCGCGGCCTCGAAGGTGCCGGAGATCCCCGCCGAGATGTGCAGCGAGACGATTTCGCGCCCCTGGTCGAGGATCGGGCCGTAGACGTCGATGAAGTCGCCGATCGACGGCTGCGACGTGGTGGCGCCACCTTCGGAAGCGCGCAGCCGCTCGTAGAAGTCGGCGAAATCGCGGACGTCGGCCTCCCGCTCCTGGCGGTCGTCGACGGCGACGTAGAGGCTGATCCGCTCGATTCCGCGGTCGGCGACGACCTCGTCGGGGAGATACGCCGTGGTGTCGCAGACGACCGCGGTATGGGTTCGGGAATCCAAGTTACGAGATTCTATGAGACCGCTCGCTACACTTTGTGAAGTGACCGATACTCAGACAGAGGCGATCACCCTCAGCGACAAGGCCGCCGCGAAGATCGGTGAGCTGCTCGACGGCCAGACCGACGCCGAGGGGCAGGCCCTGCGGGTCGCCGTCCGCGGTGGGGGTTGCTCCGGTTTCCAGTACGCGCTCGCCTTCGACAAGGTCAAGGACGACGACCATGTCTTCGAAGTCGACGGTGTCTCGGTGGTCGTCGACAAGGTCAGCATGCAGTTCGTCTTCGGCTCGGAGGTCGACTACATCGAAGGCCTCCAGGGCGCCGGGTTCCAGGTCAACAACCCGAACGTCGTCGCCGCCTGCGGCTGCGGCTCGTCCTTTCAGGTCAAAGAGGACGACCCCGCCGCCGCGACCGTCTGATCGTCTATTCGATCTGAAGCGGGGGGGACTGCTGGACGTCACCGTTGCTCGAGGTGGCGCCGCTGGGCGCGGGAGCGCTCGGCTGCTCGACACCGAGCGCCTCGGCCAGCTCGCCCGACTCGTACATCTCCTCGACGATGTCGGCACCGCCGACGAGCCCGCCGTTGACGTAGAGCTGCGGGAAGGACTGCCAGTCGGAGATCTCCGTGGTCACCTCGCGCAGCGGTTGGAGCGCCGGCAGGACGTCGATCGCCCCGTACTCGACGTCCATCTGGTCGAGGACCTGGACGACCCGCATCGAGAAGCCGCAGCGCGGCATCTCCGGGGTTCCTTTCATGAAGAGGAGGATCGGGTTGGCGCCGATCAGCTCCTCGACCTTGCTCTTCAACTCGGGGTCAGCTGGCATTGCTCAAGACTAGCTAGTCCGGGATCTCGGTCCTGACCGACAGCGCGTGGATCTGCCCGTCGTCGAAACGCTCCTTCACCGCCGCCTTGACCATCCGGTGCTGGTCGATCCGGCTCTTGCCTTCGAATTGCGGCGCTTTGACCTCGGCCCGTAGGTGCTGGCCCCCGCCGTCTTCGTCGGAGACCTCGACCGAGGCGCCGGGCAGGGCGGCCTCGATCATCGTCTTCAGTTCCGCCAGGTCGACCATCGCCGCTGATTCTACGAGGTGGCGGAGGGGGCGGACCGAGGGGGCGCTTAGGATCGCGGGATGGCCGGGGAGGAGATCCGTTTCGGCTCCGGCGACGGCGAGTGCGTCGGACGGCTGTACCTGCCGCCACCGGCGGTGGCGCTCGCGCCCGGCGTCGTCATCGGCTCCGGCTTCGCCTGCGTGAGGGACCAGGGCCTCGATGCCGTCGGCGAACGCCTCGCGGCGGCCGGGTTCGCCGCCCTCGCCTTCGACTATCGACACTGGGGCGAGAGCCCCGGCGAGCCGCGGTCGCTGATGAGCGCCGCTCGCCAGCGACAGGACTGGACGAGCGCATTTCGGTGCCTGCGGGAGCTCGAAGGCGTCGACTCCGAGCGAATCGCGCTCTGGGCCTACTCGCTCGGGACCGGTCACATCCAGTCCCTGGCGGCCAAGGGACTCGGCGGCGTCGGCGCCCTCGTCTGCGTCGCCCCGTTGATCAGCGGGCTGAGCAGCTTGATCCACATGGGTGGCCCCAGCCACGCCGTGCGGCTGGCCGCGGCAGGTGCCCGCGACGCGGCCCGCGCCGTCCGTGGCGCCTCGCCCCACCGGGTCCCGGCGACGGGCCCACCGGGCTCGATCGGCGTCCTCAACAGCCCCGACTCGGAGCCCGGCTACGCTGCGATCACCCCGCCCGGATCCTCGTTTCGAAACGAGGCCTGCGCCCGCGCCGCCCTGGTTCCCCCGTATCGGCTCCTGCGCGGTGCCCGCCGGATCGAGGTGCCGGTTCTCTACTGCGTCTTCGAGGACGACGACGTCAATCCGCCGGAGCTCGCGATCCGCGCCGCCGAGCGGGCGCCGCGCGGAGAGCTGCGCACCTACCCCGGCGGGCACTTCGCGCCGTTCCAGGCCGATGCCTTCGATCGCATGCTCGAAGACCAGGTCGAGTTCCTGGCGCGTGTCATGGCCTGAGTGGCGGTGCCCGCCCTCAGGCGAGCACGGCGATCATCCCGATGATCGCGGCGGTGAGGGTCATCTGAGAGGCAACGAGCGCCGCCCCGCCCGCTTGCAGGATCGAGCGTCTGATCCCGGCGAGCTCGCCCCTGACTTCCCGGAGGTCCGAGTCGACCCGTCGGAAGTCGCTCGCCATCTGGTCCCGCGTCTCGTCGAGGCGACGATCCGATTCATCGAAGCGCCGGTCGACCTCGTCGAAGCGCCGGTCGACGTTGGCTGCAAACTCGTCGAGACGGGTGTCGCTCCAGGTGGCGCGCGTCATCTCCATCCGCCCACCGTAGGGAGAAAGCCCGCATGCGTGGGTCGGAGAAGTGTAACTTTTTGTCTGCGTCGCTGCTAGCCGACGCGTTCGCCGATCGCGTCGAGCATCTCCTCGACGCGAACGAACTTGACCCTCGGCCTGCCGTGCGGCTCGCCACGACCGACCTCGGCCTGGTCGATCGCCCGCCAGTCCTCGAAGCTGACGAAGCGCACGCCGCGCTCGGCGAGCAGGTCCTCGACCGCGGTGGGATCGGGGTTCTCGGGGTCGAGCAGGGTCTGCGAGCCGACGTCGGCGAGCAGGTGTCCGACCGTCTCCAGGGCGTCTTTCTTGTTCGTGCCGATGACGCCGGAGGGGCCGCGCTTGATCCAGCCCGCGGTGTAGTGGCCCACCTTGTGTCCGGCGTCGTGGGAGTCGAGCACCCGGCCGCCCTCGTTGAGGATCAGGCCACGGCTCTCGTCGAAGGGGACGCCCTCGATCGGGATCCCGGTGTAGCCGACCGAGCGCAGGACCAGGCCGCACTCCAGCTCCTCGCGCTCGCCGCTGTCCTTGGCTCGCAGGCTGCCGCCCTCCTCGACCAGCTCGTTGCGGCCGATCACGATCTTCTCGACCTTGCCTTCGCCCTTGATCTCGACCGGGGAGGCGAGGAAGCGGAGGACGACGCGCTTGCGTTTCCCGCTCGGCTCGCGGGAGGCGAACTCGCGCAGTGTCTCGACGTTGACCCGCGTCGTCTTGTCGACCTCGTCGGAGGCGAGATAGGCCTCGCTGGCGGGGTCGAGCTCGACGTCGGCGGGGTCGACGATCACGTCGGCGTCCTCGAGCTCGCCGAGCTCCTTGATCTCGGGGTTGGTGAAGGCGGCCTGGGCGGGCCCGCGCCGGCCGAGGACGACGATCTCGCGGATCTCGCTGCGGTCGAGCATCTCGATCGCGTGGTCGGCGGTATCGGTCTGGCGCAGCTCGTGGTCGGTCAGCGCCAGCATCCGGGCGACGTCCATCGCGACGTTGCCGTTGCCGATCACGACCGCGCGCTCACAGGAGAGGTCCCACTCGTCGTCGGCGTAGTCGGGGTGGGCGTTGTACCAGCCGACGAAGGCGGTGGCGGCGTGGCTTCCGGCCAGCTCTTCCCCCTCGATGCCGAGCTGGCGGTCGGTCTCGCAGCCGACCGTGAAGACGATCGCGTGGTAGTGCCGCTCGAGGTCCTGGACCTCGATGTCGTGGCCGACCTTGACGTTGCCGAAGAAGCGGAATCCCTCGCGGGCCGCCGTTTTTTCGTAGACACGGATCACGGACTTGATCTTCGGATGGTCGGGCGCGACACCGCCGCGGACGAGCCCGAAGGGGGTGGGGAGGCGGTCGAAGAGGTCGACCTGGGCGTGGGTGTCCTCGTCCTTGAGGATGTGCTCGGCGGCGTAGAAGCCGGATGGCCCGGCGCCGACGATCGCGACGCGTAGGGGGTTCTCTTCGGTTCCGATCTGGGTGCTCATCTCTATTCCGTGTCTCGGGGTCGGGTATGCGGCGAGCGGGGAAGAATAGGGAAACCGGCGCCGCCGGTGTGTGATCTCAACTCAGAGCGGCGGAATCGGCGGCGACGACGGCGGTGCCGTCGAGGGCGTCGAGGGCGCGTCGGACCGACATCGCGACGCAGGTGAAGATCGGAGTCTCGCGCTCGGTGAACGCGCTCGACTCGGTCGGCCGCAGCTCCTGAACGAGGTCGAGGAATTCGCCGGGGTCGTCACCCTCGAAGGCGACCACGAACTCCTGGTCGTCGAGCCCGAACGAGTAGGAGGTGTTGAGCGAGATCTCCGGGTAGCGCCGGCCGACCTCGATGTGGCTCTTCATGATCCGCTGTCGCTCCTCCGGGGGCAGGCCGTACCAACGACGCTGCTTGACCATCGGGTACAGGAAGAGGTACTTGCGCTCGGAGACGCAGATCTCCGGACGCGCCTCCTCCTTCGAGTAGGGGGAGCGTTTGGTCATCGAGAGGAACGAGTGCGGCGTCTCGGCCCACTTCGCGAGACCGCTCTGGCCGAGGACGACGTGGAAGGTGTGAAGGTCGTCGAGGTTCGGGCTCTGGGTGAGGATGACCAGGTCGACGTCACCCCGCGTTCCTATGGTTGAGTAGGCCCGCAGCGAGCGGTCGAGGGCGAAGTCCTCGCAGGCGGCGAGGAATTCGCGCTTGTCCTCCGCGCGCTGCTCGGCAGGCTGACGCCGCCAGGCGGGATCGATCTTGAAGAACGTGAACTTGGCAAACGTGCGGTCGGCCATCGCGATCACGATAGCGGCCGTCGTCCTCTGGCCGGCGGCGGCGCGGGCCGACGTCTCCCTCGTCCTGGTGCCCCAGGGGACGACGGTCGCCGAGCTCGCCGAGAAGGGCCTCGCGCCGGGCCTGATGTCGGCCGGGCTCGGCTCCGTCCCACCCGAGCAGACCTACCTCGACATCACCCAGGGAAACCGTGTCTTCGACTCCCTCTACGACTCCCCGCTCCCCCCGCTCGGGGCGGATTGCGCCGCCTGGCCGGCGGTGATCCGCCGCGCCGACTCCGCCCCCGCCGACATCGTCCCCGGGCTCCTCCAGTCCGACCTGCGCGCCGCCGGCCTCCGCGTCCGCAGCGACGCATGCATCGTCACCGCCCCCGCGATGCCAGACCGCGCTTCAGCACTTGACCACACCAGGGTGGGGAAAACCGCTGAAGCGACGGGGGATTTGGTCGTGGGGAGGGCGTCGCTCGGGGGGTTAGGGCGGGGTGTCGGGCGGTTGCGGGGTGGCGATTTGTTGATCGCGATCGAGCGGGCGCCGCCGGAGGCGGGGCGGGCGCTGACGATCGGGATCGCGGGGCGCGGGTTCGACGGTGAGCTGACCTCCGACAGCACCCGCCTCGACGGTTACGTGCTCGCGACCGACGTCGCGCCGACGATCCTCGAGCGGCTCGGGGTCGACGTCCCGGCCGAGATGTCGGGCCGGCCGATCCGCGCCGAGGGCGCCGTCGACGTGGCGGCGATCGAATCGCTCGGCGATCGGATGGCGGCGATCCCGGACCGACGCGGACCGGTCATCGGCTTCGCCCTGCTCGCCTGGATCGTTGCCCTCGCCCTCGCCGCCGTGCTCGGCGGCGGCCGGGCGGCCCGGCCCGCCGTGCGGATGCTGGCGCTGGCGATCGTCTACCTGCCGCTGGTCCTGTTGCTGGGAGCGGCGTTTGACGCCGGCACCGGCGTCGAACAGCTGCTGGTGATCCTCGGTGCCCCGGCGCTGGCGGCGGCGACCCTGGCGGCGCTGGGCGGCTATCGGGCGCTGGGATTCGCCAGCGCCGCCACGGTCCTCGCCTATGCGGTCGACATGGTCGCGGGCTCGCCGCTCACCTCGCTCTCCCTGCTCGGTCCCAATCCGGGCCTCGGGGTCCGCTTCTACGGAATCGGCAACGAGCTCGAGGCCCTGCTCGCGGTCCTCGTCATCGCCGGGACCGGGTCGGCCCTGGCCGGCTTCCGTCCCTCGATGGCGCCCCGGCCCGCCGCCGCCGTCTTCCTCGGCGTCGGCCTGCTCGCCGCGTTCGTGTTCGCCGCCGGCCGCTTCGGGGCCGACGTCGGGGCGGCGATCGTCTTCCCGCTCGGCGCCGCGGTCGCGGCAGCGGTCCTGGCGGCGAGCTCGCGGCGGGTGGCGTTGCTGATCGTGGCGACGCCGATCCTCGCCGTAGCCGCTCTCGCCGCGGTCGACCTCCTCAGCGGCGCCGACGCCCACCTCACCCGGTCGGTTCTCGACGCCGGCGGCCTCGGGGACCTGGCCGAGGTCGCGCAGCGGCGGTTGCAGCTCTCGGCCCACAGCTTCTCGAGGCCGATCGTCTTCGTCTTCCTGCCGCTGATCCTCGCCGTCGTGGTCCTCGCCTTCGTCTGGCGACGGCAGATCGCGGGCTGGCTGGCGCCGCGGCCCGCGGTTCGTGCCGGGCTCGCGGGCGCCCTCGTCGCGACCGTCGCCGGGACCCTGGCCAACGACTCCGGCGCTCTGCTCCTGGAGATCGGCAGCGCCTATCTCCTCGTCTTTCTCGGCTACGCCTGGGCCGAGACGACCGACACATCCGGTCGTTACCCTTAGCCCTTCGTGCGAATCGCCCTAGTCTCGCCATATTCCTGGACGTATCAGGGCGGCGTGAATCGGCACGTGGAGGCTCTCGCCGAGGAGTTCCTCGGTCGCGGCCATGACGTCCGCGTGCTCGCTCCCTTCGACCCCCCCGATCGCCTCAGCCGCGTCGCGCATCGCGCCGCGGCGGAGCCGCGCGAGCGCCCGGATTACCTGATCCCGCTGGGGAGGACGATCGGCTTCAACGCCAACGGCGCCGTCTCGAACCTCTCGGCGTCGCCGACCAACGGCGTGATCAAGCCGCGTCGCGAGCTCGGCCCCGGGAGCTACGACATCGTCCACATCCACGAGCCGATCGTGCCGCTGGTCGGATGGAACGCCGCGCTCGGAACCGAGGTGCCGGCGGTCGGGACCTTCCACGCCTACTCGACCAAGCCCCTCTCCAACCACATCGGCAACGCGCTCGGCGCCCGCCGGGTCTTCAACCGCCTCTCGGCCCGGATCGCGGTCTCCGAGGCGGCGGCCTGGACCGGCCGCCGCTGGTACGGGGGTCGCTACGAGATCATCCCCAACGGCGTCGACGTCGCCGCCGCCCCGAAGGGCCCGAAGCCGGCGTCGGAGAAGCTGAGGGTGCTGTTCGTCGGCAGGGCCGAGGAGCGCAAGGGCCTGCCGATCCTGCTCAGCGCATTCGGCGCCCTCGCCGAGCACGTCCCCTGCCGCCTGACCGTGATCGGCGCCGATCGCGAGGAGGTCTCGCGCTATCTCGCCGACCCCGAAACGATGCAGCACATCGACGTCCACGGCAGGGTCTCCGGCGACCTGCTCTGGAACAGCCTCCACGAGTCCGACCTGCTCTGCGCTCCGTCGCTCTCCGGCGAGAGCTTCGGGATGGTCCTGACCGAGGCATTCGCCGCGGGGACCCCGGTGATCGCCTCCGCGATCGCCGGTTACAACGACGTCGTCACCGACGGCGTCGACGGGGTCCTCGTCCCGCCCGGCGACCCGCAGCGCCTGGCCGAGGAGCTCCAGCGCGCCTACCACGAGCCCGAGCGCCTGCGGGAGATGGGCGAGGCGGCCCGGGTCAGCGCCGAGCGCTACGCCTGGCCCCGGGTGGCCGACCGGGTCACCGAGGTCTACGAGCGCGCGATCGAGGTCCCGGCGCCGGCGACCAAGGCCGAAAGGCTGGGCCACTGGTTCGGCTACCGGCCGGCCGACGGCGATCCGCCGGTCCCCCCGCAGCGGCTCCCCTCGCTCGACCCGCCGCTGGCCCGGAGCGGCAGCCGGCGGCGGCGGGTGGCGCGCCGCCTCGGCCTCGGCGTCGCCGCCGCGCTCGGCATCGTGCTCACCATCCTCGCCGCCCGCAAGATCGGCGTCGACAACGTCGTCCACAGCATCGTCCGCTCCGACGTCACCTGGATCGTGATCGCCTCGGCTCTGATGGTCTCCTCGCTCTTCTTCCGCGCCGCCTCCTGGTATTGGATCGTGAAGGCGGCGCTGCCCAACCGCCCGGTGCGAAGACGCGACGTCACCTCGGCGACGATGATCGGCGTCCTGATGTCGGCGACGCTTCCCGCCCGGCTCGGTGAGCCGGCCCGTGCGATGTCGCTCTCGCGGCGCACGGGGAGGATGCGGGAGACGTTCCCGGTGATCGTCGGAACCCTCGCCTCCCAGACCCTGCTGAACATCCTCGCCCTGGCCCTGCTCGGGGTGATCATCGTCTCGACGACCGACCTCTTCGCATCGAGCACCCAGAAGATCTTCGCCTTCAGCTTCGTGCCCCTGGTCGTGCTCGTCGTCCTCCTGGTCGCCCCGGCCCTCACCCGCCGCAGCGGCAGCGGCCGCCTGGCCAGGGTCGGCGCCGCCCTCCACAAGGCCCTGCTTCAGGTCCGCGCCGGGCTCACCGTCTTTCGCAACCCCCGACAGGGCCTTCTCGCCTCCTCGGCCCAGCTCGGGGCCTGGGCGATCCAGCTCGCCTCCTGCTGGGCGCTCCTCTACGCCCTCGGGCTCGACGGCAAGGCGGGGATCGGCGCCGCCGCCGCGGTCCTGTTCGCGGTCAACGTGACCGCCGTCGTCCCGGTCACGCCCTCGAACATCGGGATCTTCCAGTGGGCGGTGGTCAGCGTCCTGACCACCGGCTGGGGCATCAGCGAGGCACACGCCCTGGCCTACGGGGTCGTCCTCCAGGCGATCGAGATCGCGACCGCCGTCGTCCTCGGCCTGCCCTCGCTGGTGCGCGAGGGGCTGACCTGGAGCGACCTGCGCGTCCAGGCCCTCTCGGCCTCGCCGGTCCGGCTCGAGCCGAAGCCGCCGCCGAGAAGCGCCGCCCGCGAGACCTTCTAGCGCGCCGCGCCGGGTGGGGGCCGCATCAGCGGCCTCCGGGCCGCACTCGGCTCAGCCGGTCGGGCCGGCCGCCGCGTTGGCCGCCGCGGCCGAATCCTCGTCGGAGCCCTCGTCGGGAACCTCCGACTCCGGCGGCAGGGTGCCGCCCCGATCAGTACCGGCGATCAGTTCGTCGGGCGCCGCCTCCTCGGGGATGAAGCCGGACTTCATCCCGAAGTAGACCGCCTGCGGATGGTGGGCGATGATCGCCACCGTCGACTGCTCGGGCATCACCGCGAAGCCGTCGGAGAGGGTCATCCCGATCTCCTCGAGGCCGAGCAGGCGCCAGACCTTCTCGTGCTCGGACTGATCCGGGCAGGCCGGGTATCCCCAGGAGTAACGCCGCCCCTGGTCGAGCCCGATGCCGAGGTCGCGCCGCGCTTTCGAGTGCAGCCACTCGGCCAGGCCCTCGGCGGACTGGACCCCGAGACCGTGGACGTAGAGCTGTTCGGCGAACTCGCCGTCGGCCTCGAGCTTCTCGATCAGCTTGGTGACCTCGGGACCGACGGTGACGCCCTGGAGGGCGACGACGTCGCGCTTGCCCGAGTCGAGCGGATGGAAGAAGTCCGCGAGGCAGATGCGGTCGTGCTTCGGCTGCCGGGGGAAGACGAGCCGCTCGAGCTCGCGCTCGGGATCCTCGGGATCGAAGACGACGAGCTCGTTGCCGTCGGCGTTCGCCGGAAAGTAGCCGAGCCGCGCACGGGGGTGCAGGTAGTCCTGCTCGCGCCACATCCGCTCGAGGCGGGGGGCGAAGCCCTCGTCCTCGTCGTTGCCCTCGACCAGTTCGCGCCAGGCCTCGCCCTTGACGCCTTTTCCGCCCCAGTGGAGCTTGAAGAGGACGTGGCGATCGAGGTAGGGGTAGACCTCGTCGAGGTCGACCTCGACCTCGCGCACGCCGAGGAAGGGCGCGGACGGGACCTCGTTGTCGGTCCGGGCCGCCGAGCGCACGCTGTCGTCGCTCGTCGGCGGCGAGTCGTCGACCACGACCGGCTTCTCGCGCAAATCCCTGGCCTCGCCCCGGATCCGCTCGACCAGGGCGGCGCGGGCCTCCTCGTCGACGAGGGCATCCATCGTGTCGAGTCCCTGGAACGCGTCCTTGCAGTAGAAGACGCCGGGCTGGTAGACCTCGTCGGATTCCCTGCCGAACGGGTAGAGGGTGCGCCGGCCGAAGTCGCGGTTGATCGCGGCGCCGCCGATCAGGACCGGGAAGCCGTGTCCGCGTTGATGCAGCTCCTGGATGCAGATCGGCATCTGCTTCGAGGTCGAGACCAGCAGCGCCGAGAGGCCGATCGCGTCGGCGTCGTTTTCGACCGCGGCCTCGATGATCGCGTCGACGGGGACCTGCTTGCCGAGGTCGATCACGGTGTAGCCGTTGTTGGTCAGGATCGTGTTGACGAGCGACTTGCCGATGTCGTGGACGTCGCCGAACACGGTGGCGATCACGACCTTGCCCTTGGTGTGGCCGTCGATCCGGTCGAGATAGTTCTCGAGCCGGGCGACGGCGCGCTTCATCACTTCGGCCGACTGGAGGACGAAGGGAAGGATCAGTTCGCCGGCGCCGAATTTGTCGCCGACCTCCTTCATCGCCGGCAGCAGCACGTCGTTGAGGGTCGGAACCGCCCCGATCTTCTCGTTCGAGCGGTCGATCCAGTCCTCGACCCCGTCCTTCTTGCGGCGGAGGATGTGCCAGTGCAGGGCCCCTCCGGCTCCATGCCCTCGGTCGGGTCGGCGGCGCCGGCCGCCTCCTCCTCCTCGCCCTTCGACTCGAAGTGGGAGATGAAGCGCTCGAGGGCGTCCTCGCGGCGGTTGAAGACGAGGTCGTCGGTCAGCTCGCGCTCCTCGTCGGAGATCTCGCCGTAGGGGGTGATGTGGTTCGGGTTGACCATCGCCAGGTCGAGCCCGGCGTCGACGCAGTGGTGGAGGAAGACGGAGTTGAGGACGGCGCGCGGCCGCGGCGAGACCCCGAAGGAGACGTTGGAGACGCCGAGCGACGTCTTGACGCCCGGGATCTCCGCCTTGACCCGGCGGATGCCCTCGATCGTCTCGACCGCCGAGGGCCGCCACTCCTCGTCGCCGGTCGTCAGCGTGAAGGTCAGCAGGTCGAAGATCAGCGCCTCGGGCTCGAGCCCGTGCTCCTCGCAGGCGATCTCGCGGATCCGTTCGGCGATCTCGACCTTGCGGTCGGCGGTCTTCGCCATCCCGACCTCGTCGATCGTCAGTGCGATCAGCGCCGCGCCGTGTTCCCTGGCCAGCGGGATCACCCGGTCGGCCTTCTCGCGTCCGGCCTCGAGGTTGATCGAGTTGACGATCGCCCTGCCGGGGATCTGCTCGAGCGCCGCCTTGATGACCTCGGGCTCGGTCGAGTCGACCTGGATCGGCGAGGGCTGGGTCAGCGAGACGCGCTTGACGACCGCGCTCATCTGCTCGTCCTCGTCCTGGCGCTCGGTCAGCGCGACGCAGACGTCGAGCAGGTGGGCGCCGCCTTCGACCTGGTCTTCGGCGACCTGGACGAGGCCGTCGTAGTCGTCGGCGAGCAGCAGCTCCTTGGCTTTTTTCGAGCCCTGCGAGTTGACCCGCTCGCCGACCAGGGTCGGGCGCGGCTCCTGCACCAGCGGGGTCGAGGTCATCATCGAGGAGACCTCGATCTGGCCGGGCGCGGGGCGCTCGCCGGGGACCCGGCCGTCGACCCGCTCGCGGATCGCGGCGATGTGCTCGGGCGTGGTCCCGCAGCAGCCGCCGACGATCCCGACGCCGTAGCGCTCGACGAACTCGCCCAGCGTCGCCGCAAGGGGTCCGGGCTCTTCCGGGAAGATCGTCTCGCCGTCGGGACCCTGGAGCGGGAGGCCGGCGTTGGGGATGCAATGAACGGGCAGCGGGCTGGTCTCGCCGAGGAAGCGGATCGCGTCGCGCATGTCCTCGGGCCCGGTCGAGCAGTTGAGCCCGATGACGTCGACGTCGAGCGCCCGCAGGGTCGTCAGCACCGCCTGGATGTCGGTGCCGAGCAGCATCTTGCCGCCGTTCGGCAGCAGCGAGACGCTGGTTTGGATCGGCAGCGTCCGTCCCGTCTCCGCGAAGGCCTCGCGGGCCCCGAAGATCGCGGCCTTGACCTCGAGGATGTCCTGAGCCGTCTCGATGATGATCAGGTCGGCGCCGCCTTCGACCAGGCCGCGGGCCTGCTCGGCGAAGACCTCGACCAGACGCCCGAAGGAGATGTCGCCGAGGGTCGGGTCGGTGGAGGCGGGGAGGAACCCGGTCGGGCCGATCGAGCCGGCCACGAAGCGATCCCCGCCCGCCGCCCTGCGGGCGATCTCGGCTGCCTTGACGTTGATCTCGAGCGTGTGCTCGCCGAGGCCCCACTCTTCGAGCTTCAGGCGCGAGCCCTGGAAGGTGTCGGTCTCGACCACCTCGGCGCCGGCCTCCAGCATCGAGGTGTGAACGCCCTCGATCACGTCGGGGCGGTTGAGCACCAGCGCCTCGTGGCATTTGCCCTCGAGGCCGCCGTAGTCCTCCTGGGTGAGGTCGAACTGCTCGAGGGTCGCGCCCATGCCGCCGTCGAAGACGACGACCCGCTCACGCGTCGCTGCTAGGTAGTCACGGTCTGCCATTCGCTGAAGCCTTTCACCTCTTCCATCGAATCCGGCGGTAGCACCTTGCCTCGATCCGGAGATCTCGGCCGGTTGCTGCGGCGTCCTCGGGCCGGGCCCCTCGACCGCTCTTGATGGTCCGTACAAATGTAGCGAAGCCCTGGGCGGGGCTTCAGCCGCGTTTTCGCCCGAGACGTCGTTTCAGATCGCGGGCGTTGAAGGCGTGGGCGATGCGCCCGACCAGGCCTTGGCGGGTCCTCGTGTAGGGGAACCAGTTCGGCTCGCGCTTGCCGGGGAAGCGGTTGATCACGATCGACTCCGGCCGGCAGTACTTCTTGATCCCGAACTCGCCGTGGCGGAAGCCGATCCCGGACTCCTTCCAGCCGCCCATCGGCACGTCCATCGCGCCGTAGTTGACGATCACGTCGTTGACGTTGACGGCGCCGACCTCGATGCGACGGCCGATTCCCTCGGCCCGATCCTTCTCGCCGAAGACCGAGGCCGCGAGGCCGTAGCGGGTGTCGTTCGCGAGCCGCACCGCCTCCTCGGAGTCGCGCACCTTGGTCACGGTGACGACCGGCCCGAAGGTCTCGTCGCGCATCACCTTCATCGACGGGTCGACGTCGACCAGCACGGTCGGTTCGAAGAAGTCGCCGGCACCCTCGACCCGCTTGCCGCCGGTCAGGGCGCGTGCCCCGTTCGCGAGCGCGTCGTCGACCTGGTCCTCGACGATCGCGATCTGGTTGGGGGAGGTCATCGCCCCGACGTCCTTGTCCGGCTTGCGTCCGTCGGCTCCCTGGCGCAGCGATCGGACCTCGGCGGTCAGCTTGGCGACGAACTCGTCGTGGACGGGCTCCTCGACGTAGATGCGCTCGACCGAGAGACAGACCTGGCCGGAGTTGAACATCCCGCCCCAGGCGGCGGCGTTGGCGGCGCGGTCGAGGTCGGCGTCGGAGAGCACGATCATCGGGTCCTTGCCGCCGAGCTCGAGGCTGACCGGGGTCAGGGTCTCGGCCGCCCGCGCCATCACCTTGCGGCCGGTTCGGTCGGAGCCGGTGAACTGGATGAAGTCGACCTCGTCGACGAGGGCCCCGCCGGCCTCGCCGGTCCCCATCACGCAATCGAAGACGTCGGGCCCGCCGATCTCGTTCTTCCATGCCTCGATCGCCTGGAGCAGGCTCAGCGGGGTGAACTCCGAGGGCTTGACCACGACCGCGGCGCCGGCCTGGAGGGCGGGGACGGCGTCGCCGAGGGCGAGGGCCATCGGGAAGTTCCAGGGGCTGATCACGCCGACGACCGGGTACGGGCGGTACTGGACCTTGAGCTTGCGGGTCCTCATGAGGGGGGAGTAGGGGCGGACGATTTCGTCGCCGATGAACTTCCCCGCCTTGGCGCCGTAGAAGTTGATCAGGCTCGAGAGGTAGATCAGCTCGGATGAGGTGTCGCCGCGGACCTTGCCCGCCTCCGCCTGCATCGTGTCGGCGATCGAGGCCTCGTTGTCGAGGATCCAGTCCCGCAGCTGCGCGAGCCAGCGATGGCGGCCGGCGTTGCCGAGCGACTCCCATTCGGGCTGGTTGGCGCGGACCCGGGCGACGGTCGCCGCGATCCGTTGCGGCGAGTCGACCTCGATCGTGCCCGAGACCCCGCCGGTCGCCGGGTTGAGGACCTCGATCCGCTCCGCCGCCGAGCCGCTCGATCCGTTCGTCGCCTCGGTCCTCGACGAGGCGCTCTCTGCCGCAGTTCCGCTCTCCACCTTGGTCCCCTCTTGCCGTTTGGCTGGTCAGCCAACTCTAGCCGCTAGCGCGCGACGAGGCGAAAGACCGGCCCTTCCAGGGAGGTGACGTAGAGCCGTCCTCGCCCGTCTTCGCCGAACGAGGACGGGCTCGCGACGGAGACCCCGACCGGGCGGTCGTCGCGGGCCCCGCCGAGGGTCGGCACCAGGCTCCGCAGCTTGCCCTCGCAGAAGTCGGCGTACACGTAGCGCTTGTGGAGGGAGCGCAGCCTGCGGTCGGCGACGACGTAGCCGCCGGTGACCGAGCAGCTGCCGCCGCGGTCGTGGGAGAACGCGAGGATCGGCTTGACGGTTCCCCCCGGGTCGCGGGTGCCGCTGTTCTCGTCCTCGTAGGGAGCGTTGCCCTCGAGTGCGTCCCAGCCGAAGTTGGCCCCGGCCGCCGCCTTCACCGTCGTGTAGTCGATCTCCTCGAACCGGCTCTGGCCGACGTCGCCGATCGCGATCCGCGGCGCCCCGGCGCTCACCGTGTCGAACGAGAAGCGGAACGGGTTGCGGAGCCCGTAGCTGTAGATCTCGTCACGGCCGGGGCGACCCACGAACGGGTTCGAGGCGGGAACCGAGTATGGCCTTCCGTTCGCCGGCCGGGGGTCGATCCGCAGGAGCTTGCCGAGCAGGCTGCCCCGGTTCTGGGCGTTGTTCGGCGGGTCGCCGCCGGAGCCGCCATCGCCGGTCCCCAGATAGAGGAGGTTGCCGAGGAATTGGAGCTGGCCGCCGTTGTGATTCGAGTTGGCCGAGTGGGGAACCTCGATCACCGGGCGCCGCGAGCCGCGGATCGCCCTGGTCGGCGAGCGGCGGCGGAACTCGTCGACGCGGATGTCCCCGTTGCGGGCGGTGTAGTAGACGTAGAACCGTCGGCTCTTCGGGTAGTTCGGCGGAAACGCGATCGAGAGCAGCCCGCGCTCGCCTTCGAAGGAGACCAGGCCGGAGATGTCGAGGAACGGTCGTCCGAGGGGACGGCCGTTGCGCAGGACGATCACCCTGCCGCCCTGCTCGACGACGAACAGGAGGCGGGGGGAGCCGGGAGCGCCGGTCACGTATACGGGTGAGTCGAAGCTGCCGATCCGCTTCAGCGCGACTCCGCCCTTGGCGGAGCTCGAGCCCTCGCCGGCGGAGGGCCCGGCCTCGGTCTCGGTCCCGGTCGAGGAGGCGCCGCAGGAGGAGAGCGCGGTCAGTGCGAGGGCGAGGGCGAGGATCGACCGCCTGGGGGCGCGGGTGCTGCTCATCCGCCCCTAATTACCCGATTGACCCGCTTTTCCGTCCTTGTTCCGGTTCTTCCCGATCTCGACGATCTCGCCGGAGTCCGTGACTTCGACGTCGACGGAGGCATCGCTGATCTTGACCGGGAACGAGCCCCGCACCGCTCCGCCCCCGGCGGACTCGGCGACCGCCTTGCCGCCGAGGCCCGCCCCCACGCGGTAGGTGACCTCGAAGTCGCCGACCCGGACCGCGCTCAGCTTCCAGACGCCTTCGACGGTCTGCCCCGGGTCGAGGGCGCCGAAGTCGAAGGTCTTGGGGCTCGAGGTCTTGGCGCCGCCGCGCTCATCGGAGCTGCCGACGTGCGGATAGCCTTCCTCGAGCACCCAGACGGGGCGGTCCGGCTGCGCGAGTTCGGGCTGGGGATCGTGGATCCCGAAGGGCAGGGAGGAGGTTTCGCCTTCCTCGCCGGCGATCGTGACGGTCACGGTCAGCCCCGGGATCGCCCGGTCGCCGGTATTGCGGACGGCGAGCTTCATCAACGAGGTCTGGCCGACATGCTGCTCGGGCGCGAACTCCGACTTGACCACCGCGGCCTCGAACTTGCCTTCGGGTTCGCCGGAGTCCGACGAGGAGCCACCGCCGCAGGCGGCGAGCCCGAGGACGAGGGCGAGCGAAGCCGACCCCGCTCCGATCGCGCGAAGGCAGGAGTACCGGCCTGGTTTGCGGGTCCCCCCCAAAGCGGGCGGAACATACCACCCGTTCAGGAGGCCGAGCGCGATCTCAACACTCGGCTAACGGAGGGCGCCTACGCATCCCATACACTCGGGTCGAGGTCGAGGTTGCGCGGGTCGCGCCTCGCCCATTCGGAGGAGGCAATGAACAGAGCCGCAACGATAGGGAAGACCTTCGCCCCGGCGAAGTCCTTCTTCGAACAGGTCGGGGAAATGATGATCCTCACTGCTCGCACGCTCGTTTCGGCGGTCAAACCGCCGTACCCGTACGGCGAGGAGTTCATCGGCCAGTTCCTCTTCGCCCTCCAGCTCTGCTGGTTCCCGCTGCTGGTCTCGACGGTCGCCTTCGGGTTCGGGGCGCCGGGGCTACAGGCGGCGAACGTGTTCACGCTGTTCGGCACCCTCGACCGGCTCGGCGGCTTCTTCGTCCTCGCCTCGATTCGCGAGTTCGCGCCCTTCGTGACCGCGGTGGTCGTCGCCGGCGTCGCCGGCACGGCGATCACCGCCGACCTCGGCGCCCGCAAGATCCGCGAGGAGCTCGACGCCCTCCAGGTGCTCGGGGTCGACCCGATCAAGAACCTCGTCGTGCCGCGGTTCCTGGCGCTGATGCTGATCACCGGCCTGCTCGACATCTACGCCCTGGTCTTCGGGATCAGCGGCGGCATCCTCACCACGGTCCTCTACAACCAGCCCCTCGGCGGCTTCTTCGCCACGCTCTTCTCCAACGCCTCGATCACCGACCTCTGGGGCTCGGTGATCAAGTGCACGCTGTTCGGCGCGATCATCGCCGTGGTCTGTTCGTACAAGGGGATGAACGCCTCCGGCGGCGCCGCCGGCGTCGGCCGTGCCGTCAACCAGGCGGTGGTCATCTCCTTCATGGGCGTCTTCGCCTTCAACTACGCCTTCACCCAGACCCTGCTCGCGACCAATCCGGAATTGCAGACGATCCGCTGATGAGCGCGGAGCGACCAAGCAGCCATATCTGGCTCTCTGCGCCGGGAGCGAAGCGGGAGGTGGTGTGATGGGTGCCTGGCTCGAAGTCCCGCGCGGCTGGCTCGATTCGTTCGGCGAGATCACCCGCTTCGGCGCCCGCGTCGCCGGCCTCGTCTACTCCGGCCGGGTCCTGCGCTTCTTCGGCGAGAGCCTGCGCCAGGCCGGGATCCTGATCCTCGGCTCGGCCCTGATCATCTGGGGCCTCGTCTTTATCCTCGGCCTCCAGTGCGGGATCGAGGGCGCCTACCTGCTGCGGGCCCAGGGCGCTCCCGCCTACGCCGGCCTGTTCACGGCCTGGTGCGACCTGCGCGAGGTGATGCCCTACGCCTTCGGCTACATGCTCGCGGCCAAGGTCGGGACGGGCATCGTCGCCGAGCTCGGGGCGATGCGGATCTCGGACGAGATCGACGCGCTCGAGGTGATGGGCGTGCCGCCCGTGACCTTCCTCTGCGCGACCCGCCTGCTCGCCGCCTGGATCGCCTTCCCGTTCATGTACCTGGCCGGGATCGGGATCATGTACTTCGCCAGCTACCTGGCCGTCGTCCAGCAGATCGGCGACGTGTCCTCGGGAGGCTACGAACTGATCTTCTGGATGTTCCAGAACCCACCCGACCTCTTCTTCAGCCTGACCAAGGGCATGGTGATGGCGACCTGCATCGTTCTGGTCGGCTGTTACTACGGCTACACGGCTTCCGGAGGTCCGGTCGGCGTCGGCACCGCGACCGCGAAGTCGATGGTGCTGAACATCGTCTTAGTCCACATCATCGGGATGCTCGGAACCCTGGTCTTCTGGGGAGCCAACCCGCGAGCGCCAATAGGAGGCTGAGAGCCATGGCCGAAGACCAGCAGACCCAGCCCGCGGGCGAGAAGCCCAGCGGCCCCTACATCAGCGAGGACGGCATGATGATGGGGCGCGACTTCGTGATCCCCGGCGTCGCCCCCGACGAGCCCGAGCCCTACCGCTTCCATACCGGCCGCAAGCGCGACCACGGCGGCGAAGACGCGATCGAGGTGATCGACCTGGTCAAGCAGTTCGGCCGGGCCCGGATCCTCAACGGCCTCAACCTCGGCCTCCCCGAGGACCAGGTCTCGATGGTGCTCGGCCCCTCCGGAACCGGCAAGAGCGTGCTGATCAAGCACATCGTCGGCCTGCTGATGCCGGATTCCGGCGACGTCCTCGTCCACGGCGAATCGATCCCGAACATGACCGACGACGAACTCTTCGACGTCCGCAAAAAGTTCGGCCTGCTGTTCCAGGACGGCGCTCTGTTCGGCTCGATGAACATCTACGACAACACCGCGTTCCCGCTGCGTCAGCACACCGACAAAAGCGAGGAAGAGATCGGCGAGATCGTCAACCGTCGCCTGCGCGAGGTCGGCCTGACCGAGGCCACGTACAAGATGCCGAACGAGCTCTCGGGCGGGATGCGGAAGCGGGCCGGGTTCGCCCGCGCCCTCGTCCTCGAACCGCAGATCGTGATGTTCGACGAGCCCGACTCGGGTCTCGACCCGGTGCGCACGGCGCTGCTCTGCGAGCTGATCCGCGAGGTCCACGCCGAGAACGGCGGCTGCTACCTGACGATCAGCCACGACCTCAATACAGCACGCCGGATCGCTGACTTCCTGGCCGTCCTCTGGAACGGGAAAATCGTCGAGTCCGGCCCCAAAGAAGAACTGTTCGACTCCGAAAACGCCTTCGTGTCGCAGTTCCTCGCGGCGGACGTGACCGGCCCGCTCTCGATGGATTGAGCGCCGCCGCGGCCTGGGCCTCCAGGCACGCCGGGCTGGTCCTGGCGGTTGCAGCGGTGCTCGCGATCGCCGCCGCGGTGGCGGCGACCGGGATCCCCACCGACGCCGGGACCGACACCCTGGTCGACTCCGACGCCCCGAGCTATCGGGCGACCCAGGAGCTGCGGGAGACGTTCGGGGACGAACCGATCGTCATCCTCGCCGAGGGCGATCTCCAGGAGCTGCTGCTGACCGAGAACCTAGGCCGCCTGCTGCGGCTCGAGGGCTGCCTCTCCGGCAAGGTCCCCGAGGGAGCCGAGCCGCTCCCGGGGCCTTGCGCGGAGCTGGCCCGGCTCGACCCGGTCGAGTACGTCGCCGGCCCGGCGACCTTCCTCAACGAGGCCGTGATCCAGATCGGCGCCCAGTTGGAACGGCTCTCCAAATCGGTGCCCCCGGCGCAGCTGCGCCAGTTCGTTCTCGAAGTGGCGAGCAAGTACGGGATCACCAGCGCTCCCAGCCTCGGTAACCCCGACTTCACGGCGGCGGTGGTCTTCGACGTGCGGCGCGCGCGGGGAACGCCGAAGCCCAGGCTCGCCTACCTGTTCCCGAACAAGAGATCGGCCCAGATCGTCGTCCGCCTGCGGCCGGACCTGAGCGACTCCGAGCGCCATCGCGCGATCGAGCTGATCCGCGCGACCGTCGAGGACACGACTCCGCGCCGCGCCTGCTCGCAGAACGGTCGCCCGGCACCCTGCTTCGAGCTCGACGGCGGTCGCTACGTGATCTCCGGCGTCCCGGTGGTCGTCGACGGCGTCGGCCGCGCGCTCGAGGACGCGCTGTTGGTCCTGCTTGCCGTCGCGGTGGTGGTGATGGCGCTGGCGCTGGCGCTGGTCTTCCGCTCGCGTCCCCGGCTCCTGCCCCTGGTCCTGGCGATCGCCGCGGCGTCGATCACCTTCGGCATCTGGGGGCTGGCGGGCGGCGCCCTGACGATGGCCTCGATCGCGGTCCTTCCGATCCTGATCGGCCTCGCGGTCGACTACGCGATCCAGCTCCAAGCCCGCTTCGACGAGGCGACGGCCGCCGGCCTCGACGGCGAGGCCGCGGCCCGGGCAGCAGCGGGCGGAGGCGGCCGCTCCGTAGCCATAGCGTGTGTCGCAACCGCCGCAGGCTTCCTGGCCCTCCTCCTGTCCCCAACTCCGATGGTGAGGGGATTCGGCCTCCTGCTCACGCTAGGAGTGTTCATCGCCTTCGCCCTGTCGGTGACCGCGGGATTCGCCGCTTTGTCGCTGTTCCGCTCCTCAGGCGGGTGGCGGAGGTCGAGGGGGGGCGAGGACCGACCGTGGATCGACCGCAGCCCCCCCTCGACCTCCGACAGGACCCGCCTGCCGGAGCGGTTGGCGTCATATGGCATCGCCAACCCGCGGCTGGTCCTGGGAGTGGGGCTGGCGCTCGCCCTCCTCGGGTGGGGACTTGGGACCCAGGTCGAAACCGACTCCGACATCCGCGAGCTGGCCCCCCAAAGCGTCCGCGAGGTTCGCGACCTCAACGCGCTTCAGGATGCGACCGGGGTCTCGGGGCAGCTCGACGTCCGGGTCGAGGCGCCAGATCTCACCGATCCGGCGACGCTCGAGTGGATGGCGGCGTTCAAGCGCCGGGTCCTGCGCGAGAACGGCTTCTCCGGTCCCAACCCGAGCTGCCTCGAGGCCGAGGTCTGCCCCGGGCCGGCGCTCTCGGACTTCGTCGTCGGCGCCGGAGGCAGCCTGCGGCGCGGAGACGTCCGGGCGGCGCTCTCGGAATTGCCGCCCTACGCCCTGCGCCAGGTGGCTCCCGTCGATCCGGCCACCGGGCTGCCCGGCCAGGTCGCACTCCTCAGCTTCGGGATCCGCGCCCAATCGCTCGACGACCAGCAGGCGCTGATCGAGCGGATCCGTGACCAGATCGGGACGCCGGGGAGCCCGGGGGGGCCGCCGGCGGGAGTCGAGGTCGAGCTCGCCGGGCTGCCGGTGATCGCCGCCTCCGCTGCCACCGAGCTCTCCGCCAGCCGGTACTGGCTGACCCTGGCCGGACTGGTCGCGGTCGCGCTGGTCCTTCTCGCCGCCTATCGGTCGGCGAAGCGGGCGTTGGCGCCGCTGGTGCCGGTCCTCCTCGCGGGCGGATGGGCATCGTTGGTCCTCTGGGCGAGCGGGGTGCCGCTGAACCCGATGTCGGCGGCGCTCGGGGCCCTGACGATCGCGATCGCCACCGAGTTCAGCGTCATCCTCAGCGCCCGCTTCCACGACGAGCGTCGCGCCGGCCGCGACGTCGCCGAGGCGATCCGTTCCGCCTACGCGCGCACCGGCGCCGCCGTCCTCGCCTCGGGCGTGACCGCGACCGCGGGTTTCGCGGTCCTGATCGCCAGCGACGTGCGGATGCTTCGCGACTTCGGCTTCGTCACGGTCGTCGATCTGATCGTCGCGGTGACCGGGGTCATGGTCGCCCTGCCCGCGGCCCTGGCCTGGATCGAAGAGCGATGAGGGACCGCTACACCGTCCTCGTCGGCTTGATCTTCGCGGCGGTCATCGTGATCGCGGTCCTCAACGGCAGGGGCGGCGGCGGCGGAACCCTCGGCCTCGACGAGCAGCAGCGACACTGGCCGCTGCCGGAGTTCGCGGTGCCGCTCGCGGCCGGCAGCCTCGAAGGAGACGCGAACGTCGCCCAGGACGACTGTGAGACCTCGGAGCTGCCCTGTCCGCCCGAGCGCCGGCGCACCCCGGCCTGTCGGGTACGCGTGCCCGGATCGTTCCGGGTCTGCGACCTCTTCGACGGGCCGTCGGTGATCTCGTTCTTCACCACGGGCGCCGATTGCATCGCGCAGCAGGACGTCGTCAGCAGGGCTTTCGAGCGCTACCGTGGACGGGTGGCGTTCCTGGCCGTGGATCTGGGCGATGACCGCGAATCGGTTCGTGAGCTGATCCGGCAGCGGGGCTGGAGGATGCCGGTGGGGCTCGACGCCGACGGCGCGGTCGGCGCCCTCTACAGGGTCGGCATATGCCCGACCTTCGCCTTCGTCTTTCCCGGCGGCACCCTCCAGGATGCGAGCGTCGGCGAGCTCGACTCGGAGCAGCTCGAGGCCAGGGTCGACTCCCTGCTGCGGGCGACCAGGGCTGCGCAGTCGGGGGCCGAGGCCTGAGATGGCCGCGAGCTCGACCGACAGGATCGGCTGGGAGCCGGAGCCGAGCCAGGGGTGGGTGGCCCCCCACCTGGCGGCGGAGCTGCCGGGCCTCGGGGTCGCCTGGGTCGACGTCGAGTGCGCGGCCGCCTCGCGCAGCCCCGAGCCGGTGCGGCGGCGGCTTCAGGAGCTCTCCGACCGCTTCTACGGATCCCACGCGATCCACCTCCGCGAACGACCGATCCCCGCCGCCTACCGCGTCTTCTTCCGCCACATCGGGCTCGACCCCGACGCCACCAGGACGCCGATCGAGCAGCTCGCGCTCGACCGGCTCCACGACGGCGCCTTCAAGCCGCGGGGCCTGCCCTTCGACGCCCTGACGATTGCGACCGTCGAGACCGGGGTCGCGCTCCGCGCCTTCGATGCCGACCGTCTCGACGGGCCGCTCTGCATCTACGACTCCGGACCCGGGGAGGCGATCGTCGACGGCGGCGAGGAGCTGCGCCGTGGGACCGTGGTCCTCGCCGACGAGCGCGGACCGCTGGCGCCGCTCTTCGGCGCCGAGGAGGGCGCCTGCGAGGCCGGCGCCGGCACCCGGCGGGCTCGGATCGCCGCGATCCAGGTCGGCGGCGTCCCCCAGATCTCGGTCGACGAGGCGCTCTGGATGGCGGCCTCGACGCTGGTCGGTTCTTAACCGCGTCCACACGCAGCGCACCCCGGTCCGTGATCTAAACTCGTTGGCAGGGCATGACCGCTCTCCTCGCAAGAGAAAAGCCCGGCCCGCTCGTCAGCGCAGGCGACGAGCTCGCGGCGCGAGCCGAGTTGCGCCGCCAGATCGGAAGGCTGGAGCTGGAGCTGGGGCGCCTCGCCGCCGAGGCCTTTCCGCGGCTCCGTCTGAACACCGCCGTCGGGCCCGCAGCCGCGACGCCGCGGTCCCTCGATCTCGGCGAGCTGGAGCGGGTCCGCGACGAGCTCGCGACCCGCGCCTCCGAAGCCCGGGGCGACCTCGATCGCAAAGGCGAGCTGGAGACGCGGAACAAGGAGCTGCTCGACGACATGCTCGCCCGCCCCGAGGATCACAAGTGGCTGCGCATCTCCCGCGACTCGCTCGGCGAGCCCGGCTGCGGTCACTGGCACTCTCGCCCCCGGTTCGGCCTGCTCGGGATGCTGATGGGCTGGTGGCGGGTGAAGATCTCCTCCGGCTGCCCCTTATGAAGCCGACATCCGGCAGCGAGCGCCCCGCGGCTCCGTGGGGCTCGTTTCCCCTTGCCGAGCTGGCGATCCTCGGTGGCATCGTCGCGCTCGCGATCGGCGTCTTCGGCAACTCGCCGACCGCGATCGGCGTCGGCGTCGTCCTCGCCGGCATCGGCGGCCTCGAGGTCGCGCTCCGCGAGCACCTCGCCGGCTTTCGCTCGCACACGACCCTGCTCGCCGGCTTCGTCTTCGTCGCCGTCGTCGCCCTTCTCTTCTACGCCGCCGGCCAGTTGCTGGCGGTCGCTCTCGGGATCGGCGCGGTCGCCTTCCTCGCCAGCTTCATCGGCCTGAGGCGCGTCTTCCGACACGCCTCAGGCGGCCTCGCCTTCCGCGCCGGGCGACGCTAGACCAACAGCGTGGCCGAATCGACCGGGTCGCCCTTCTGGCTGAGCGCCGAGGAGAGCAGGGCGCGCTGGCGGGCGGTCAGGGATCCGAGTCGCTTGTTCTCGCTGAGGGCGACGCCGAGGAGGAACTTGCGGGCGCGGGTGCGACCCCAACGGCGCTGGCTGGTGAGCAGCTCGGCGAGGGTCATGCTCTCGGTCTCCCAAGGGCACTGCTCGACGACGGTGGATGCATCGATGTCCCCCCGGGCGATCGATCGCTTCAGCTCCGCACGCGCAAGGCGCACCCGATTGGCACGGGCGAGAGCCTGCATGTGCTGTGGCGACTTGCCTACCGAAACGTCCGTCATTGCAGGGGCAACTGAAGCTGCATCCACTGGGAATCCTCCCTCTGAAGGTTCGTCAACTGGTTGGTCGCCAGGGCCGCGCGAGTCGTAGCCGGACGGTCCCGGTGAGTCGTATATCTCCCCGCCGACTGCTTCCCTGCCCTGGGTCGCGGTCGGCGAGTTCGCAACGTATTCCGTCGACCCCGGGGGGTCAACCCGCCGTCGACGGACGGGCACCGGGTCCTTCGCTAAGAGCAACAATTTCGGGCCCGCCGATGTTCGGCCCGATCCGCACAGCCCTGAAACTACCCCGACCGGGGTAGGTCGGGAAAGTCCGCGGAAATTCTCTCGACCGTTTCCAGGGCGCTGTCGAGATGGGCCCGCTCGTGGGTCGCCATCAGAGAGGTCCGCAGCAGCGCCCCACCGGGGGGAACCGCGGGATGGATGGCGACGTTGGTGTAGACGCCGGCGTCGAAGAGCGCCTTCCAGAGCAGGACCGCCTGCCAGTCGTCGCCGACCATCACCGGGACCACCGGGGTCGTCGCGACGCTGCCATCGGGCAGGACGCCGGGCTCGACCACGTCGAGACCGAGCTCACGCAGGCCCTCGCGCAGGTACTCGGCGTTGCCGAGCAGGGCCTCGAAGAGCCGCGGGCCGTCGCTGCGGATCACCCGCAGGGCCTCGAGCGCCGCCCCGACGGCGGCCGGGACGGCCGAAGCGCTGAACACGAACGAGCGCGAGGCGATCCGCAGGTATTCGATGACGTCGGCGGGGCCGGCGATGAAGCCCCCGCAGGAGGCGAGGCTCTTCGAGAAGGTCCCCATCCGCAGGTCGACCGCGTCCTCGAGCCCGAACAGCTCGCAGGCGCCGGCGCCGCGGGCGCCGAGGACGCCGGCGCCGTGGGCCTCGTCGACCATCAGGCGCGCTCCGTGGGCCTTGCAGAGCTCGACGATCCGCGGCAGGTCGCAGACGTCGCCCTCCATCGAGAAGACCCCGTCGACGACGACGAGGACACCGCCGCCGTCCTCGGCCGCGCGGCCCAGCATCTTCTCCAGCTTGTCCATGCGGTTGTGCCGGAAGGGGCGCAGCTTCGCCCCGGAGAGCCGGCAGCCGTCGAGGATCGATGCGTGGTCGCCGGAGTCGCAGATCACGGTGTCGCCGGGCTCGAGGATCGTGCCGATGCAGCCGACGTTCGACTGGTACCCGGTCGTGTAGACGATCGCGTCCTCGGTCCCCATCCACTCGGCCAGCTCGGTCTCGAGCGCGACGTGCAGCGGCGTCGTCCCGTTCAGCAGCCGCGAGCCGGTGACCCCGGTCCCGTAGGTCTCGAGGGCGTCGCGGGCGGCCTGCTTGACCCGCTCGTCCCCGGTCAGCCCCAGGTAGTTGTTGGAGCCGAGCATGATCGTCTCGCGACCCTCCATCTCGACGACCGGGCCGGCCTGCGAGGTCAGCATTCGGAAGTAGGGGAGGAGATCGTGCCGCTTGGCGGCTTCGAGCTGCTCGAGCCGGTCGTGGCTGCGGGCCTTCTCGAAGACGTCGACCGGGGTCCTGGCCGTATCGCTTGACATCGGGGGAAGTGTAGGTTCCGGCTCCCATGGCCGGCGTCTCGATCACACCTCTGGCGGGCCGGCGCGACCGGAAGCGGTTCGTCGAGCTGCCGTTCCGGCTGCACGCGGGCACGCCGTGGATCCCGCCGCTGAAGATCGAGCGGCGCCTGTTCATGAGCAGGCGGCTGAACCCGTTCTTCAAGCACGGGCAGGCCGAGCACTTCCTGGCCCGGCGCGACGGTCGCGTCGTCGGCCGCATCTCTGCTCAGATCGACCGCGCCTTCAACGAGTTCCACGGCAACAGCTGGGGGATGTTCGGCTTCCTCGAGCTCGAGGACGACCCCGATGCGATCGAGGCGCTGATCGATGCCGCCGCAGCCTGGCTGCGCGAGCGCGGCTGCGACCGCATGGTCGGGCCGATGGACTATTCGATGAACGACGAGAGCGGGATCCTGATCGAGGGGCAGGAGCTGGAGCCGATGATCCGCCAGCCCTGGCACCCCGCCTACTACCAACGCCTCTGCGAAGGAGCGGGGCTGGAGAAGGCGATGGACCTCTACTCGTGGGAGCTCGAGATCGAGAACCGCGGCACCACCCTGCTGCCGGTGCTCGAAGAGCTCGACGTCAGGGCGCGCGAGGAGCACGGCGTCCGGATCCGAAAGATGTCGCGCCGCCACCTGCGCCGGGAGCTCGACGAGTTCGCCGAGATCTACAACGCGGCCTGGGCGGAGAACTGGGGGTTCGTCCCGATGGGCAAGGCCGACCTCGACGCCTACGCGCTCGACCTCCAGCTCGTCTACAGCCCCGAATGGTTCATGGTCGCCGAAAAGGACGGCGAGACGATCGCGATCGCGATCACCGTGCTCGACCTCAACCAGGTGCTGAAGCGGATGAAGGGCCGCCTGCTGCCGCTGGGCTGGTTGCACTTCCTCAGGCGCAACCGGCACTGCGACCGGGTTCGCGTCGGCTTTCTCGGAGTCAGGCCCGAGCACCAGAACACCGGGGTCGCCGCCGCCCTCTACATCGCCCATTTCGATGCCGCCGCCGTCACCCGTCAGAAAAGCGGCGAGGCGGGCTGGATCCTCGAGACCAACGAGGCGATGAACCGCGGCCTCGAGGCGATGGGGGGGTCGATCGTCAAGCGCTATCGGCTCTACGAACGGGCGCTCTAGCACGATCGCCGCACGTTCCGGCGGTTTACGTAACCCGGAGCCGTGCCGACTCGCGTCCTCGCTAGTCTGGTTCGGGTGACCGAGAAATTCGATCTCGACGGCGAGGTCGTCTCCGAGGAGGACGCCGAGGGGGCGGGGGACGAGCAGCCCACCCGCGTCCTCGCCCGCCGTCAGGAGGGTGCCTCGCCGGTCCTGCGCGGTGAGGTGAAGACCGCCGCCATCGCGGCGGCGGGCGGGGCCCTCGCGGGTGCCGCCACCGTCGCCGCGGTCCGGGTCGTCGGCTCCGCGGTCGGTTCCCGGAGCCGCTCCGGCCGCCGGCCGAGCCGTCGCCGCGACCGGGGCCAGAACGTCGTCGCCAGCCGCTCCTTCCTTGTCGACGTCCACCTGCTCGGCCGCTGAGCGGCGGCGCCGGCCGGCGCCGCTCGAGCTGGCGCTCACGCCGCCGTCGCCCTATCGACTGCCGCGCTTCTGCGGCTCGGATCGGGCGATGGCGATGAGCGGTGGGGTCGCCTCGCGCCTGCTTGTGGTCGAAGCCAGCCCGGTCCTGGTCAGGGCCTGGCACCCCGACCGCGGACGGGTGGCGGTCCGCGCCGAGGCGGTCGACCCGGCGGCGGTCCGGCTCCCGGCCCCGACCTCGATCGAGCTGCGACCCGCGGGAGAGGCTCAGCTGGCGCGGGCCGCCGAGCGGATCCGCTTCGCGCTCGGGGTCGACGACGACCTCGGCGATTTCTTCCGTCGCTTCCGCCGCGACCCGTTGCTCGGCCCGCTGATCCGCCGCCGGCCCGATCGCCGGCCGCTGCGCCGGCCCTGGGCCTGGGAGGCGCTTGCCTGGGCCGTGGTCGAGCAGCTGATCGAGTCCGGGCGCGCCGCCCGCATCGAGCGCCGGATCATCGGCCGCTGGGGCGCCCGACTGTCCCGTGCCCGCGACACCCTGCGAGACGTCCCCCCGGCCGAGCTGATCGGTGGCCGCGCCCCGGCCGAACTGGAGCAGCTCGGGCTCTCCCCGAAACGCTCGGTCGCCCTCGCCGCGGTCGGTCGGATCATCGCCGCGGGCCGTGTTGCCCCCGAGGACCCGGCGGGCGACCGGCGCCTGCTCGCGATCCCGGAGATCGGTCCCTGGACGGTCCAGTGCCTCGGCCTGTACGGCCGCGGCGAACCCGACTCGCTCCCGGCCGGCGACCTCATGTACATCAAGCAGGTCGGCCGTCTGGCCGGCCTCGGGCGCCGTGCCACCGTCGAGGAGGTCGAAGAGTTCTACGCGCCCTTCGAGCCGTTCAGGGGACTGGCGGCGACCTGGACCCTGCTGCTGTAAAGGGACCGCCGTCTCGCGTCGATAGAGGTTGCGATGGCGCATGCCTCCGAGGACAAGGGCTGGAAAGAGCAAGAGCTCGTCGAGCTCGTCGACCAGCTCTCCGCCGGAGGCGGCGACTATCGCCGGCTGGTCGAGCGGCTGCCGGCGATCATCTACTCGGCGGAAATGGGCGCCCACGGCCGCTGGCGCTACGTCAGCCCGCAGATCGAGGAGATCCTCGGCTACACCCCCGAGGAGTGGACCTCCGACCCGACGCTGTGGACGAGCCGCATCCATCCCGAGGATCGGGAGCGCGCGGTCGAGCAGGAATCGATCCGCACCCAGGGACGGCAGAACCCGCCCCCCGTCGACTACCGGATGCTGACCCGCGACGGCAAGACGGTCTGGATCCTCGACGAGGCGGTGCTCGAGCCCGACGACGAGGGCACCCCGATCTGGCACGGCGTCCTCTACGACATCACCGAGCGCAAGCGCACCGAGCAGGAGCTCAAACGCGCCGCCGCCCAACAGGCGACGGTCGCCCGGCTCGGCGAAAGGGCGCTCAAGGACGGTGACAGCGAGGCGCTGATGGGCGAGGCGGTGGCGCTGCTCTCCGATACGGAAGGCATCGATTCGGCCTGCGTCTGGCGCCTCGACCGCGACGGCAGGCGCCTCCACCTCGAGGCCGGGCTCGACTCGGAGGTCTCGGCGCCCGACGGCAGCAGGGTCTCGGCGACCCGCGACTCCCACGCCGGCGCCGCGGTCGACTCCGGCCTCTACGTGATCGTCGACGACTGGGACAGCGAGCAACGCTTCACGATGCCGCCGGCGCTCCGCGTGCTGGGGGTGCGCAGCAGCCTCGCGGTCGCGATCGAAGGCAAGCCGGGCCCCTATGGCATCCTCGACATCCACTCGACCGAGCCCGGTCGCTTCAGCCCCAAGGACGTTCATTTCGTGCAGGCCTCGGCCAACGTGATCGCCGACGCGATCGAGCGTCACGCGGCCGACCAGGCGCTCCGTCACCGCGTCCTCCACGATGCCCTCACCGGCCTCCCCAATCGCCTCAGCTTCGTCGACTCGCTGACCGACGCGCTGAAGCGGGGCGCGGTCTCGGGCACGCCGGTCGGGATCCTCTTCCTCGACCTCGACCACTTCAAGCTGATCAACGACAGCCTCGGGCACCACGCCGGCGATGAGCTCCTGCGCGCCGTCGCCCCGCGGCTGCGCGCCCACCTCCGTCCCGGCGACATCGTCGCCCGCTTCGGCGGCGACGAGTTCGGGGTCCTCGTCGATCGGCTCGCCGACGAGGACGAGGCGGTCGCGATCGCCGATCGCGTCGCCACCGCCTTCGCCGAGCCCTACGTGATGGGAGGCGCCGAGCACTTCATCACCGCCAGCCTCGGAATCGCGATCGCGCGCCCGAGCGGGAGCGATCCGGCCGACCCCGACATGCTGATTCGCGACGCCGACGCCGCGATGTACCGGGCCAAGGAACACGGACGCGCCCGCTGCGAGCTGTTCGACGCCGAGATGCGGGCCCGCGCCCTCCAGCGGCTCGAGGTCGAGCGCGAGCTGCGCAAAGGGCTCGAGCGATCCGAGCTCGCCCTCAACTACCAGCCGGTGGTCTCACTTCTCAGCGGCGAGATCACCGCGGTCGAGGCGCTGGTGCGCTGGGACCATCCGACCCGCGGGCAGCTCGACCCCCACGAGTTCATCCCCGTCGCCGAGGAGAGCGGGCTGATCGAGCCGCTGGGCCGCTGGGTCCAGGAGGAAGCATGTCGCCAGATCCTCGAATGGCACGAGCAGCGGCCCGACGATCGCCCGATCGATCTCGCGGTCAACCTCTCGGCCCGCCAGGTCTCCCACCGCGGCCTCGCCGACTCCGTCGCCGACGTCCTCGCCCGCACCGGCCTCGACCCGGTCCACCTGCGCCTCGAGATCACCGAGAGCGTCCTGGTCGAAGAGTCGGCCAGCGCCCAGGCCACGCTCGAAGCCCTCAGCGAGCTCGGCGTCCGGCTCGTGCTCGACGACTTCGGCACCGGCTACTCCTCCCTGGCCTACCTCAACCGGTTCCCGCTGGACGCGCTCAAGATCGACCGCTCGTTCGTCGACGCGCTGGGCGTCGAGCAGGAGCGGACCGCGATCGTCGAGGCGATCATCGGGATGGCGCGGGCTCTGTCCCTCGACGTGATCGCGGAGGGCGTCGAAAACGACGCCCAGGTCTCGGAGCTGCGACGGCTCGACTGCGACTTCGCCCAGGGCCACCTGTTCTCGCGGGCGCTGCCGGCGGAGAAGATCACCCGCCTGCTCGAGCACGGCGTCTCGCTCTATTCGGGGATGCTGCCCGGCAGGTAGTCGTCGCTGAGGACCTGCGAGACCGGCGGCTCGGACTCGATCTGGCCGTTCTCACGCATCCAGGCGATGAACGCCGACCACTCGGCGGGATCCATCCGGCCGTTTCGCGACAGCACCGGAAGGGTGGCTTTGACCTCGGCTTCGGTCAGTTCGGGGTCGAGGTCGCCGTTCGCCTCGACCAACGCGGCGGCGGTCGCGTGGGGGCTCTTGACCGCGGCAGCGGTGCCTCGGGCGAGAGCGGCGAGGAAGAGGCGGATCGACTCGGCATCCTCTTCGAGGCTGCCGCGGCGGGCGACGAGAACGAGCTCGTCGTAGCTCGGCACCCCAAGCCGGTCGACCGGTGTCACGACCGGGTCGCGGCCCTGAACCCGGAGGTCGACGCCCTCGATGTTGCTGAAGCCGCCCAGCATCGCGTCGGCTTTGCCGCTGACCAGGGCCGGTAGCAGCCCGAAGCCGACGTTGACCTTCTTCACATCGCCCTCGGGAATCTTCGCGCGCGCGAGGATCGTCTTCAGATAGGCATCCTGGTAGGGGATGCCGGCCGTCGCGATCGTCTTTCCGCGCAGGCTTCCGACCCCTTTTATCCCCGATTTGCCGAGCCAGATCATCGAGGTCAGGGGGCGGTCGACGAGTGCTCCGACCGCGATCACGTCGAGCCCCTTCTCGCGGGCGAGGACCACCTCGGGCTCGTAGGAGACGGCCAGATCGGTCTGGCCGGCGGCGACCAGCTTGATCGGCGCCGCCGGGTCCGCCGGCGTCTGGATCGAGACGTCGAGGCCGGCTTCCTCGAAGTAGCCGAGCTTCTGCGCCATGTAGATCCCGGCATGGTCGGGGTTGGGGTAGAAGTCGAGCGTGAGGCTGAACGGAGTCGGGCTGCCGGCGGTCGGGTCCTCGCTCTTCTCGCCGCAGGCGGCGAGGCCGATCGCCAGCGCCAGCAGCGCCGCGATCACCGCCAATTCGCTCCTCGGGATCACCTTCATCCCCTGCTTTCTATCGCCATGAGACGACGCGTCGCTCCGCGAGGGCGATCAGGCCGAAGAGAATCATCGCCATCGCCGAGAGGACGGCGACCGCCGCGAACTGCCTCGCGACCTCGAGCTGGGCGCTGTCTTGGAGGATCTGGTGGCCGAGACCGGAGCTGGCCCCGACCCACTCGCCGAAGACCGCTCCGATCGGCGCGATCGCGATCGCGATCTTGGCGCCGCTGAAGGTCGAGGGCAGCGCCCCGGGGGCCTCGACGCGCCGGAAGATCTGCCCGCGCGAGCCCTCGAGCGTGCGCATCAGCTTGATCGCCTCGGGGTCCGCGGCCCGCAGGCCGTCGAGCGCGGCGACCGTGATCGGGAAGAAGCAGATCAGCGCCACGATCGCCAGCTTGGGGACGATCCCGAAACCGAACCAGACGACGACGATCGGAGCGATGACGATGATCGGGATCGTCTGCGAGGCGACGATCAGCGGGTAGGTCGCGTAGCGCAGGGTCTCGGAGAGATGAAGGGCGATCGCGAAGCCGACGCCGACCACGGCCGCGATCGCGAAGCCGAGCACGATCTCGCGCAACGTCACCCAGGCGTTCTCGGCGAGCAGCTCGCGATTCTGCCAGAGCGCCTCGGCGATTTCGGCCGGGGAGGGCACGAGAAAGTCCTCGAGGCCGAGCACGGAGGCGAGGGCGCCGGTCTCGGCGGCCAGCTGCCATGCCCCGATCAGCGCCGCGAGCAGGAGCGCGGGGGCGAGCCGGCGCTTCATCGCAGGGCTCCGGCGGGCTCGCCGGAGCCGGCGCCGCGAAGGGCGTGCATCGCACGCTCGCGGGCGGCGACGAAGCGGGCGTCGGTGACGGCGGCGTCGCGGTCCGGGGCCCGGGGCGCCGGGGACGTGAGCTCGTCGACGACACGGGCCGGCCGGGTCGAGAGGACGACGACCCGGTCGGAGAGGAAGAGGGCCTCCTCGACGTCGTGGGTGACGAGGACGACGGTGCGGGGGTCGGCGTCGAGCGCCCGCGCCAGCCAGCTCTGCATCTCGGCTCGGGTGATCGCATCGAGTGAGGCGAAGGGCTCGTCGAGGGCCAGCAGCGGCTTCTCGGAGACCAGGGTCCGGAGGAAGGCGACGCGCTGGCGCATGCCGCCGGAGAGCTCGGCCGGTCGCGAGCGCTCGAACCCGTCGAGGCCGAAGCGACCGAACAGCTCGGCGGCGCGCCGGCGGGCCTCGCGCTTGGAGAGCCCTCGGTTCCGCAGCGCCAGCGAAGCGTTGTCGAGGGCCGAGAGCCAGGGGAGGAGCAGGTCCCGCTGCGGCATGTAGGCACAGCGATCCATCCGCCCCGCGGCGGACGCCGATCCCCCGACCTCGAGGCTTCCTCCGGTCGGCTCCCGCAGGCCGCAGATCAGCTCCAGCAGGGTCGACTTCCCGCAGCCGGACGGGCCGACCACCCCGAGCACATCCCCGGCCCCGAGATCGAGGTCGAGGGAGGAGATCGTGGGCAGCTCCCCGTAGAAGTGATTCAGGCGTCTGGCGCTGAGCATCTTGGTATCCTGGCGCACTCCGTGCTCCTGACCAAAAAGGTCAGGAAAGTCGATAAGCAGCTGCGCGGAACCCCCAAATGGACCCGGCAATAGTCCTTTTCGGCTTCGGCATCGGAGCGATGGTCGGCATGACCGGCATGGGAGGCGGCACGCTGATGACGCCGCTGCTGATCCTGCTCTTCAACGTCAAGCCGGTGACCGCGATCGGGACCGACATCTTCTACGCGGCGGTGACGAAGACCGTCGGCGGCTGGCGCCACCTGCGGATGCGGACGGTGAACATGAGCCTGGCGCTCTGGATGGCCGCCGGCAGCGTCCCCGCCTCGGTCCTCGGCGTCTGGGTGATCTCGATCCTTCAGAGCAGGATCGGCGAAGAGAAGCTCGACTCGATCGTCTACGCGCTCCTCGGCGGCACCCTGCTGATGGTCGGCTTCATCACCCTCGCCCGGGCCCTGATCCTCAGCAACCTGATCGAAGAGCGCGACGACTTCGTGATGCAGCGACGCCACAAGATCGCCGCGGTGACGATCGGGGCGACCACGGGATTCGTGATCGGGATCACCTCGGCCGGTTCCGGGACCGTGATCGCGATCCTCCTGATCTCGGTCTACCGGCTGACCCCGAAGAAGGTCGTCGGAACCGACGTCTTCCACGCCGCGATCCTGCTCTGGGCCGCCGGCATCGCCCATTGGGTCGGCGGCAACGTCGACTTCATGCTCGCCGGCAACATCCTGCTCGGCTCGATCCCGGGCGTGATCGTCGGCTCGCACTTCGCGGCCCGCGCCCCGACCGGGTTCCTGCGGACCGCACTGGGCGTCGTCCTCGTCGCCTCGGGGTTCGTCACCGTCCAGAAGGGGGACCCGGTGGTCTGGCCGATCGCGGCGGCCGTCGCCGGGATCGGCCTCGGTCTCCTGATCTGGTTCCCGCGCTGGTGGAACGAGCGACGCCTGGCGCGGGAAGCGAAGCAAGGACGCGACCGCGGCGACGACCTCGCTCCTGACGTCGTCGGCTGACTGATTTACTAGCCCTATGCGCGTTTCAGCGAAGGCCGACTACGCCGTCCGGGCTGCCGCCGAGCTGGCCGCCGCCGGCGAGGGTCCGGTCAAGGGCGAGAAACTCGCCGAGGCCCAGGACATCCCGCTCCAGTTCCTCGAGCACATCCTGCTCGAGCTCAAGCATCACGGGATCATCCGCGCCCGGCGCGGCGCCAAGGGCGGCTACTGGCTCGCCCGCCCCGCCGACGAGGTGACGATCGCCGACCTCGTGCGGGCGGTCGAGGGCCCGATCGCCGACGTCCAGTCGACCCCGCCCGAGGCGATCAAGTACAGCGGCAACTCCGAGAGCCTGCGCGACGTCTGGGTCGCGGTCCGGGCCAGCCTGCGCTCGGTCCTCGAGCAGGTGACCCTGGCCGACCTCGTCGCCCACGAACTTCCGCCGGTGGTCGAGGAGCTCACCTCTCAGCCCGACGCCTGGCACTCGAGCACCTCGACCAAGGAAATGGTCGAAGGCCGCTAGGACGGCCTGCCGGCCGGCTCCTCGATCACGGTCGGGACGAGGTCGAAGGCGGTGCCGAGCCGCAGCTCGCTGTAGCGGCGAGACCAGTCGTCGTTGACGTTGTCGGACTGCCGCTTCATCCGCGGTTCGAACTCGAAGCCGTCCGGGGGCGCGAGCCCGAGCCGGTCGAGCAGGTTCATCGTGCTGGCCTCGTAATCGGCGGCGAAGTTCTCGTAGAGGATCAGGACCGGCTTGATCCGGCTGTGCTCGAAGAAGGCGTCCCAGCGCGACTCCTCGATCAGGAGCTGGTCGAGGAGGTGCTGGATCGCCGGGTAATGGAAGCGGAGCTGGGGACGGTGCTCCTCGATGAAGCTCTTGTAGGGGGGCGAGCCGTCCTGCTCGACCGAGGCGGCGGCCTTGGCGCTGGCCTGGTCCTCCCGCCAGGTCGCGGTCTGCACCGCCTTCCAGAGCGAGACCGCCTGGCGCAGCTTGTTGGCCCGGACGACCCGCACGAAGGTGAGGTCCGGGAACACCTCGGGCAGGAGCTCCGCCAGCGGCACCTCGCGGTACTCGGGAATGTTGCGCAGGAGGCTGACGAAGTCGCTGAAGTAGCCCCACATCAGCTTCGCGCCGAAGACGCCGTTCTCGGTGGTGCCCGCTTCGAAGACCCACTCCAGATAGCGGTCGTAGGCGGCGCGGCTCCAGAGCGGCGATCGCGGGGGCGGGTCGCCACCGACCTCGCGCTCACCGAGGTGCTTGCGGATCGACTCGTCCTCGACCCCGAGGAAGTATTCCTCCGGCCGGCGCGGCCGTCCGGAGTGCTGGAGCGCCTCGAAGTACTCCTCGGGCCTGCCGGCGACGCCGGTTTCGGAGAGCGCGTGGCAGACCAGCGTGCTGCCGCTTCGCGGCGTGGCGCAGACGAGATAAGAGCGGTCAGGTTTCACGTTCCGGTCCTTTGTAGATCATGTTAATCAACAAAGAGGCAAACAGGCGCTGCTCGCTACCCTGGAGGTCTCTACCCGGGTAGGGAAATCTCAGCCATGGCGACGCGACCGAACATCCTCTACATCCACTCCCACGACACGGGGCGCTACGTGCAGCCCTACGGGTTTCAGGTCCCGACGCCCAACATCCAGCTGCTCGCCGACCAGGGGGTGCTGTTCCGCGAGGCGTTCTGCGCGGCGCCGACCTGCTCCGGCAGCCGGGCCGCCCTCTTTACCGGCATGCACTGCCACAACAACGGCATGCTCGGCCTCGCCCACCGCGGCTGGTCGCTGAACGACTACGGCCAGCACTGGGTGCACGCGTTGCGGCGCGGGGGATACCGCTCGACCCTGATCGGCGAGCAGCACATCTCGGTCGACCCCGCCGTGATCGGCTACGACGAGATCGTCCAGGTCGGCTCGAACAACGCCGACGACGTCGCGCCGCTCGCGATCGAGGCCTTGGGCCGCGCCGCGGGCGACGCCCCGTGGTTCATGTCGGTCGGGTTCTTCGAGACCCATCGCAACTTCTTCGCTCCGACCTCGGTCCGCGACACGCTCTACTCGCTGCCGCCCGCCAATCTCCCCGACGTGGTCCCCACCCGCCGCGACATGGCCGCCTTCAAGTCCAGCGCCCGCTCGCTCGACCACGGGATCGGCGCCGTGCTCCACGGCCTCCACGACCACGGCCTCGTCGACGACACCCTGGTCCTCTGCACGACCGATCACGGGATCGCATTCCCGGGCGCCAAGGCCACCCTCTTCGATCGCGGCACCGGGGTGATGATGATCATGCGCGGGCCGGGCGGGTTCACCGGCGGCAAGGTCGTCGACGCACCGGTCAGCCACCTCGACGTCTATCCGACCCTCTGCGAGCTGGCCGGGGTCGAGCCGCCGGACTGGCTCCAGGGCGCCTCGCTGATGCCGCTGGTCCGCGGCGAGGTCGAGCGCCTGCACGAGGCGATCTTCTCCGAGACCACCTACCACGCGGCCTACCAGCCGCACCGCGCCGTCCGCACCGAGCGCTGGAAGTACATCCGGCGCTTCGACGACTACCGGCACCCGGTGCTCGCCAACTGCGACGACAGCGAGAGCAAGAACCTCCTCGTCGCGGCCGGCTGGGGCGATCAGCTCGTCCCCGAGGAGCAGCTCTACGACCTGGTGCTGGACCCGCAGGAGGGCCGCGACAGGGCCGGCGACCCCGGCTGCGCCGCGGCGCTGGGGGAGATGCGAGACCGGCTCGACGCCTGGATGCGGGAGACCGACGACCCGCTGCTCTCGGGGCCGGTGCCCCCGCCCGCGGGCGCCCTCGTCAACGAGCAGTGGCAGGTCTCGCCGGAGGAGCCGGTCAGGGTCGTCGCGGCGGATCCCACGGCCGCTCCATCCAGCTGAGGCAGCTCCAGCCCGGGGTGATCCCCCCGGCCGGGTCGACCGCGCCCCCGGGCTCGAATTCGCTGAGCCCGCAGTTGTGCGAGCGCAGGTGCCAGACCCGCCCCGCCATCGGCGGCGCGAATTCGTCGGCGAGGACCGAGTCGAGCAGGAAGAAGCGAATGAAGATCCCGTGGGTGACGAGCAGCACCCTGCCGGCGTCGGGCCGTTCCTCGAGCTCGGCCTTCAGCCGCCGCACCCGTCCCACCGCCTCCTCGAAGCTCTCGGCGCCGAGCTCGTGCGCGTGGGGAACGGTGACGGGCTCGATCCCGAGCGCGGCCCCGATCGCCGCCGCGGTTTCCGCCGCCCTCCGCATCGGGCTGCTCAGCAGCTCGGTGACCCCGGCGTCGATCAACCCGCGTGCCGCCGCCAGTGCCTGCTCGCGGCCGCGCTCGGTCAGGCGGTCGCCGAGCTCGTCGGCGAGGGAGTCGGGCCCGGTGTGGGCATTGTGAGCCGACTCCCCGTGGCGGAGGAGCAGCGCCTGCATCAGTCCTCGCTCGGGATGCCGCCGGCGACCACGTTGACGAAGTTCTCGAGATGGCGGGTGGTCCAGCACTCGAAGGCGCCGTCGCAGTAGCGCTCGTAGGCGGCCATCACCGAGTCGCCGTAGTTCCAGTAGAGCTTCGGCTCGGGGTTCAGCCAGAACAGGCGCCCGGCCCGTTCGGAGAGCTGACCGAAGACCTCGGCGTGGGGCTCGCGACCATTGGTGCGCGCGTCGCCGAGGACGATCACGGTCGAGCGCGGCCCGAGGTCCTCGGAGAGCTCGGCCAGCAGCTCGAGCCAGACCCGGCCGTAGTCGGTGTAGCCGGAGACGTCGGCGACGCCCCCCTCGCTGGAGATCCGCTCGGCGACGACGCGGAAGTCCCGCTCGTGCTCGAAGACCTCGGTCACCTCCGAGATCCTCTCGATGAAGACGAAGCTCCGCAGCTTGCGGAACGAGTCGTGGAGGGCGTGCAGGACCGAGAGGAAGAAGACGCTGGCCGAGGTGACCGAGGTGGAGACGTCGCAGAGGACGTAGATCTCGGGACGGCGTGGGCGCTTCGGCCGGTAGCGCAGGCGCAGCGGCACGCCGCCGGTCTCCAGCGAAGCGCGCATCGTGCGGCGGACGTCGACGATCTGGCCCTTGCGGCGGCCGCGTTGCTCGTGGCCCAGGGTCGCCAGCCGACGCTTCATCTGCGAGACCGCCCGGTGCACGGCAGCCAGGTCCTGGGTCGGGCTCGTCGGCAGGGCCCGGTCGAGCTCGGCCAGCGGCCGCGCCGGCGGCAGCGTCTCTGTGCGCTCGATCAGATCGCGCTCGAGCTCGCGCCGGAGGTGGCGCTCGAAGCGGTTGAGCTGATCGCGGTCGATCGCGCGGACCTCCCCGTCGGCCTCGCCCTGGGGCTGGGCCCCGGCCGAGAGCTCGAGGGTGCGCCGGATCCGCTGGACGTCGACCCCGACCACGCCCGAGCCCTCGCCCTGGCGGCCGAAGGCGGCGATCGCCAGGCGGGCGAGGTCGCGCATCTCGTTCTCGTCGCCCTCGAGGATCGCCTCGCGCACCTGCTCGCGCAGCTCGTCGATGTCGAGCCGCTCGCCCCCCTCCCGGCGCGCGCCCTCCTCGCCGATCCCACGCTCGATCGCCTCGGCCTCGGCGCTGCGGAAGAACCAGCGATCGAACAGCAGCTCGAACAAGCGACGGTCGTCCTGGGACTTCGCGATCGTCGCCGCCAGCGCCTCGCGAAAGTCGTCCTGCGAGGTCCAGGGGACCTGGTCGAGGGCCTCGAAGGCGTCGAGGATCTCCGAGGTCCCGACCGCGATCCCCTCGCTGCGCAGCTCCTCGCAGAAGCCGAGCAGCTTCGCGGCCAGGCCGGGGGGGCCGAGGTCAGGCTTGGGGCCGTAGGGGGTCGGCAAGTTTCACCCCGACCCGCTCGGCGACGAGATCGATGTCGGTCCGGTGCTTGACGATGATCGACATCGACTGCTCGAACGTGGCCTTGTCGATGTCCTCGCTTCCCATCAGCAGCAGGGTCCGGGCCCAGTCGATCGACTCGGCGATCGAGGGAGGCTTCTTGAGGTCGAGGTCGCGGACCATCCGCACCACCTCGACCAGGCGTCGGGCGAGCGCCTCCGGCAGCTCCGGGGAGTGGAGGCGGACTATCTCCATCTCGCGCTCGAGCTCGGGGTAGTCGAGCCAGAGATAGAGGCAGCGGCGCTTCAGGGCCTCGGTCAGCTCGCGCGAGTTGTTCGAGGTGAGGACGACGATCGGCATCGTCGTCGCCGAGACCTGGCCCAGCTCCGGGATCGTGATCTGGAAGTCGGAGAGGAGCTCGAGCAGCATCGCCTCGAACTCCTGGTCGGTCTTGTCGATCTCGTCGATCAGCAGCACCACCGGCTCGGGATTGGCGATCGCCTTCATCAGCGGCCGCTCGAGCAGGAACTCCTCGCTGAAGATGTCGTCCTGGACCTCGTCCCAGGCGCCGGAGCCGCCGGCCTGGATCCGAAGCAACTGCTTGCGGTAGTTCCACTCGTAGAGGGCCTTGGCCTCGTCGAGGCCCTCGTAGCACTGGAGGCGGACCAGCTCGCGGCCCGTCGCCCGCGACAGCGCCTTCGCGAGCTCGGTCTTGCCGACCCCCGCCGGGCCCTCGACGAGGACCGGCTTCTCGAGCCGCTGGGCGAGGAATGAGACGAGCGCCGCGGGCTCGTCGGCGAGGTAGCCGGCGCCGGCCAGCGCCTCCTTCGTCTCTGCCACGGAACCGTCGCTCATCGCCGCCGATGATAATTGGGCAACGTGCCCGACCTCTCCCTCCCGCTCGCATCGCTTTTACCGCACAGCATCGGCCCCTACATCGGGGTGATGTTGAGCGGCTTCGCGATCGGGATCCTCGGTCACCTCTCGCGCGCCAAATGGCTGATCGCCGCCGGTGTGGTCCTGATCTTCCTCGGCGCCTTCCTGTTCCCGCTCGCGCTCACCGTTTCGGAGGAAACTCCGCAGCAGGTCGAGAATTCGCCCCCGCCCTAGTCCGTCTACCATCAGGCGCCCGTTTTCCACGACCCGCGAGGAGGCCCCCGCCTTGAGTCGAGTTCGAACCCTGCTTCTGATCGCCGCGCTTGCCGCCCTGACCACCGTCTTCACAGCCTGCGGCTCGAGCGACAGCGAGAGCAGCGACGAGAGCCCCCAGGACGTCCTCAAGGGAGCGAGCTTCGAAGGAGTCGAAAACGCCGACCTCGACCTCTCGCTGTCGATCAAGGCCGGCGGCGAGCAGGGCGGCGACGTCGACGTCAGCCTCAGCGGCCCGTTTCAGAGCCGGGGCAAGAAGCAGCTGCCCGAACTCGACCTGACGGCGGAAGCGACCGGAACCGCGGAGGGGGAAGACATCGACTTCGAAGCCGGCGTCGTCCTGGTCCCGAACAAAGCGTTCGTCGATTACGAAGGCACCACCTACGAAGTCGACTCGACCACGTTCAGCTTCGTCGAATCGGCGATCGAACAGGCCCAGAACGAAGCCGGCGGTGAAAAGGAAACGACGGCCTGCCAGGAGGCGGCCACGAGCCTGAAGCCGAGCGAGTTCGTCGACGATCTCACCAACGAGGGCAGCGCCGACGTCGGCGGCACCGAGACGACCAAGGTGAGCGGCAAGCTCGATGTCTCCGGCGCCCTCGACGCGGTCACCGCTTTGGTCGAGAACCCGGCGTGCAGCTCGCAGCTCGAAGCCGCCGGCCCGCTGCCGCTGAACGAACTCGACGAGGCCCGCACGGAGATCGAAGGCGCCCTGAAGACGGCCCAGGCCGACGTCTATGTCGGCGAGGACGAGATCATCCGCCGGGTCACCGCCGACTTCACGGTCGAGCCCGAAGGCTCCGGCGAAAAGGTCGATATCGAACTCGACATGACGCTGAACGGCGTCAACGAGGGCCAGGAGATCACGGCGCCGGAGGATGCCGAGCCGCTCGAAGGCCTGTTCGAGAAACTGGGAGTCAACCCGCTCGAGCTGCTTCAGGCGGTTCAGGGCGGCGGCGGCCTCGGCGGCCTGCTCGAAGGCGCGACCGGCGAAGCGGTCCCCGACCTCGGCGGCGGCGGCGGCTCGGCCGGCAAGGGCGAGGGCTCGGGCTCGGGTGGCGGCGCCTCCGGCGGCGGCACCGGGATCCAGCTGCCCGAGGGTGTTCCCGACGCGAGTGAGCTCGACGACAAGCAGAAGGAATACCTCGACTGTGTCAAGAAGGCATCGACTCCGGTCGATCTTCAGAACTGCCTGAAGCTGATCCGATAGCACCGCCGAAGCTCAACGCGGCTTTTCTGCGCAGCGCGCATGGCTGGCCGTACCTGCTGACCCCGCTGATCCCGGTGGCGGTGGCGCTGGAGCTGACCCACGCCTCGGCCGGGTTGATCTTCACCGCCGCCGCCCTCGGGATCATCCCGACGGCGGCGCTGATGGGGCGGGCGACGGAGGAGCTGGCGGCTCGCTCGGGTCCCGGGATCGGCGGCCTCCTCAACGTCACCTTCGGCAACGCGCCGGAGTTGATCATCGCCCTGTTCGCCCTCAACCAGGGCCTTCAGGAGGTGGTCAAGGCCTCGGTCGTCGGCTCGATCCTCGGCAACATCCTTCTCGTGATGGGCGTGGCGATGTTCGCCGGCGGGCTCAAACGCGACCGCCAGGTCTTCAACGCGACCAGCGCCTCGGTGCAGAGCACGATGCTGATGCTGGCGGCTGCGGCGCTGGTGATGCCCGCCGTCTTCGAGCTGGTCGAGGGCAAGGGTTTGCCGGCACCCGGCGCCGAGGCGGTCAATTACGGCTCGACGGTCGAGCACCTCTCGCTGGCGGTCGGGATCGTCCTGATCGCGACCTACGCCGCCGGGCTCTTCTTCTCCCTCAAAACCCACAGGGCGATCTTCAACCCCGAGTACGCGGAGGAGGACACATGGGGCTGGTCGGTCCGCAGATCGATGATCGCGCTCGCCGTCGCCGGCCTGCTCGTCGGACTGATGTCGGAGGTCCTGGTCGGGTCGATCAGCGAGGCCTCGGAGGCGATCGGCCTCTCCGAGTTCTTCGTCGGCGTGATCGTCGTCGCGATCGTCGGCAACGCGGCCGAGCATTGGGTCGCGGTCCTGGTCGCGATGAAAGACAAGATGGACCTCGCCGTCAACATCGCGATCGGCTCCAGCGCGCAGGTCGCCCTGTTCGTGGCGCCCGTGCTGGTGATCGCCTCGTTCTTCATCGGCCCCTATCCGCTTGCCCTCGTCTTCAACGGATTCGAGCTGGGGGCGATCCTGATCGCGATCCTGATCGCCAACCACGTGACCCAGGACGGCGAGTCGACCTGGTTCGAGGGCGTCCAGCTGCTCGCCGTCTACTTCGTCTTCGGCCTCGCCTTCTTCTACGCGTGACGGCCAACCAATAGCCTGCGCCGATGGGTGAAGCAATCCTTCTCGCGTTCAGCTTCGCCATCGTGCTCGCGGGGGCGCTGCTGTTCACCAACGCCGTCGAGTGGATCGGGCACCGGCTCGAGGTAGGGGAGGGGGCGGTCGGCAGCGTCCTCGCCGCGGTCGGCACCGCGATGCCGGAGACGCTGATCGCGATCGTCGCCCTGCTCAGCGTCAACGAGGGCTCCGAAGACGTCGCGATCGGCGCGATCGTCGGCGCCCCGTTCCTGCTGGCGACGCTGGCGATGGGGCTGGTCGGGCTCTTCGCCTTCCTCTACCGCGACAAACGCGAGCAGGGAATCGACCTCAAAGTGCACCGGCCGACGCTCGAGCGCGACCTCGTCTTCTTCCTCGCCCTGTTCGCGCTCGGCGGGGCGCTCGCCTGGGGGCCGCCGGCGCCGGTCCGGATCGGGGTCGGGATCGCGTTTCTCGTCGCCTACTGCTTCTACCTGCGGCTGACGCTGCGGGGCGGCGGCGAAGTCCAGGAGGAAGAGACCCTCAATCCGCTGATCTTCGAGCGCCGCCCCGACCGCCGCGAAGACCCGGCGCTGGCGCTCTGCGTGATCCAGCTGATCGTCGGGCTCGGGGCGATGGTCGGCGGCGCCCACCTCTTCGTCGAGGAGCTCCTCCACATCGCCGACAGCCTCGGCGTCGAGGCGCTGGTCCTGGCGTTGATCCTGGCGCCGCTCGCGACCGAGCTTCCGGAGAAGGTCAACAGCTTCTTCTGGGTCCGCGAAGGCAAGGACGCGCTGGCGCTCGGCAACATCACCGGCGCGATGGTCTTCCAGTCGATGATCCCGGTCGGGATCGGGCTGATGTTCACCGACTGGGAGCTGAGCCGCAACGCGATCCTCTCGATCGGCCTCGGGGTCGCCGGCGGCGTCCTCGCCTACGAGAGCCTGCACCTGTCGCGCCGCTTCAAGCTGCCGGCGGTGATCGGCTGGTTCGCCCTCTACGCCAGCTTCATCGTCATCGTCGCCCTCAGCGCCTGAGCGTCCGACCGACGGCGTGTCGCCTTTTGCACCCACGCAGGTGCATAAAGCGACACCTCAGTCCTCGCGACCGGGGTCCTGACCTGGCTCGTCCTCGTCGAGCTCCTCGTCGCCCTGCTCGAGGGCCGTCTCGGAGACCGAACCGGTGGCGCCGGGGTGGTAGTGCGTCTGGAAGTCCTCCAGGAGCTGATCGCGCTTGTCCTCGTCGACCGGGATCTCGTCCGAGACGCGGACCCAGTCGGCGCCCTCGTAGGCCTCCATGTTGAAGACCTCCTGGTCGAGCGAGGTCGAGTCGTCGACCACGACCAGAACCTCGGTCTGCGGGTTGAAATAGGTCCCGGGCTGGTTGAGCAGCTCCTCGACCTCGTAGAGGTTGTCCTCGGCGGCGCGTGCCATCGACCGAAATCCTACGCAAACTCGGCCAGCTGGCGCGCCGTCTCGGCCTCGACGTCCAGCTCCGGTTCGCCGCGGCGGCGTCGGCGTTCGTTGCGGGCGACCACCAGGCGACGAACTTCCTGGCGCAGCTCCTCGTCCTCGCTCGCCGCCTCGGTCCTCGCCGTCTCCTCGAGGAGCGCCGCCAGCTCGGCCTCGACGTCGAGCGCGGGAAGGCCGCCGCGCTCGCGACGGTAGGACTTCGCTTCCAGCATCTGGCGGGCCTCGGCCTCCTGGGTCGCGCGGTCGACCTTCGCCGAGGCCGTCGGTTCCGGCGGCGGCGGCTCGGCGATCGAGAGGCCGCCCTTGCCGATCCCCCGCCAGGCGCCGCCCGAGCGCGCGAAGGCGACGGTCGCGATCGGCACGACCACGAGCGTGATCAGGATCAGGACGGTGCCGTTGCTCAGGTCCACGACCAAATCCTAGAGTCCGGTAGTCTTTTCACTGGTTGACTGACCAGTCAATCGGTGGGCGCCCAAGTGCACCTCGGCGCTCCAGGAAAAGGCTTCAACGGACAAAAAGGAGCACCGACAGGTGGTTGACTTCACCCTGAGCGACGAGCAGAAGGACCTGCGCGAGCTGGCCCACAACTTCGCCGAGAAAGACATGCGCAGCGTCGCATGGGAGCTCGACAAGGACGGCGGCTGGCCCGCGGACGTGATCAAGAAGGCCTGGGAGGTCGGGTTGATGAACACCCACATCCCCGAGGCCTACGGCGGCCCGGGCCTCGACTACCTCTCCGGCTGCCTGATCGAGGAGGAGATGGGCTGGGGCTGCTCCGGCATCGGCACCTCGCTGATGGCCAACGGCCTCGCCTCGGCCCCGGTCACCCTCGGGGGCTCCGAGGAGACCAAGAAGAAGTACCTCGGGATGCTCTGCGAGGAGCCGAAGCTGGCTTCCTTCGGGCTGACCGAGCCGGACGCCGGCTCCGACGTCTCGGGGATGAAGACCCGAGCCGTCAAGCAGGGCGACAAGTACGTCATCAACGGCTCCAAGTGCTTCATCACCAACGGCACCTACGCCGATTACTTCACCGTCTTCGCGAAGACCGACCCCGAGGCCGGCCATCGCGGGATCAGCGCCTTCGTGGTCGACGCGGACGCCGATGGCGTCACCGTCGACAAGAAGGAGGACAAGATGGGTCAGCGGGCCTCCAACACCGCGACCATCTCCTTCAACGACGTCGAGGTCCCGGCCGAGAACCTCCTCGCCGAGGAAAACAAGGGATTCAAGCTGGCGATGATGACCCTCGACCGGACCCGTCCCGGCGTCTCGGCGATGGCGGTGGGCATCGGCCGCGCCGCCACCGAGTACGCGACCGAGTACTCGAAGGAACGGCAGCAGTTCGGTGTCCCGATCGCGATGCACCAGGCGATCCAGTTCATGATCGCCGACATGGCGACCAAGGTCGAGGCGGCCCGCCTCCTCGTCTGGAACTCGGCCTGGCAGCTCGACCAGGGGATGCGCAACAGCAAGGTCTCCTCGATGGCCAAGCGCTTCGCGGCCGACTCGACGATGGAGATCTGCGTCGACGCCGTCCAGGTCTACGGCGGCTACGGGTTCATCAAGGAGTACCCGGTCGAGAAACTGATGCGCGACGCCAAGATCATGCAGCTCTACGAGGGCACCAGCCAGATCCAGCGTCTCGTGATCGCCAAAGAAGTGCTGCTCCCGCGCCAGGCCGAAGAGCCGACCCCGGAGGCCGAACAGAAGGCGAAGGACTCCGAGCAGAGCCAGGCCGAGCAGGCCCCGGCGAGCGTCTGATCGCAGCCTCCGTTTGACCCGCCCCGATCCATGGGCATAGGATCGGGGCGGATGGAGGCCGCCAGCCCACAACCGCCGACCGCCAGCCCTCAGCGAACGGGCGACGTCAGCGCCGGTCAGGTGGTCAGCGAGACCTTCTCCGTCTACGGGCAGAACTTCGCGGCCCTGATCGGAGGCTCGCTGCTCGTCTTCCTGATCGTCGGCATCGTCGCCGGCCTCCTCGACAGCACCGACAGCGTCATCCTCAGCCTGATCGCCTCGATCGTGAGGCTGATCGGGTACGCGATCTTCGTCGGCTTCGTAGTCCGCCTCGTTCAGGACGTGCGCGACGGCCGTCGCGACCACTCGGTCGGCGACCTGTTCTCGGCGGCGACGCCGGCGATCGCCTCGCTGATCCTGTTCGGGATCCTCTTCTCGATCGGGGTCGGGATCGGGTTCATCCTGCTGATCGTCCCCGGCCTCTTCCTGCTGACGATGTGGTCGGTCGGGGCCCCAGCGATCGTCGTCGAGCGGATCGGCGCGATCGACGCCTTCGGCCGCAGCTGGAACCTGGTCAAGGGGGACGGCTGGTCGGTGTTCGGCGCCCTGCTGCTGATCCTGATCATCGTCATCGTGATCCAGCTCGTCCTCGTCGCGATCGGCGCCGCGATCGGCGTCGGCGGGGCGATCGTCGCCTCGATCATTGCCGGCGCCATCACCGCCCCGATCTACTCGATCGCGGTCAGCGTCATCTACTTCGAGCTGGCCGGCGGCCCGACGCCGCCGCCGGCCCCCGCGGCGCCCGCCGCCGCTTGAGCAGCGTCGAGGAGCCCGCCGCCGGCAATCACTCGGACCGCTTGGTCGGTCGCCGCGGCGGACGCATAGGCTGCACGCCGTGACGAAGTGGGGAGTCCTCGCCGTCCTCGGCGCCGCCCAGTTCCTGATGGTCCTCGACCAGGCGGTGATGAACGTCGCCATCTCCCAGCTCGTCGAGGACTTCGACACGACGGTGACGACGATCCAGATCGTGATCGCCTTCTACGCCCTGGTGATGGCGGGCCTGATGCTGACCGGGGGGAAGCTGGGCGACCTGTTCGGGCGCCGGAAGGCCTTCGCGATCGGACTCTGCATCTACGGCGCCGGGTCGGCGCTGACCGCGTCCTCGTGGAGCGTTCCCAGCCTGATGTTCGGCTGGTCGGTGCTCGAGGGGATCGGCGCCGCCCTGGTCCTGCCGGCGATGGTCGCCCTCGTCGCCTCGAACTTCCGCGGCCAGGACCGGGCCGTCGCCTACGGCGTGCTCGGCGGGATCGCCGGGGCGGGGATCGCGGTCGGACCGATCCTCGGCGGTTGGGCCACCACCGAGCTGAGCTGGCGCGTCGTCTTCGCCGGCGAGGTCCTCGTCGTGATCGGGATCCTGCTCGGGATGCGGCTGATCGTCGAGCCGCCGCGCTCCGGCCCGAGGCCGAGCCTGGACTGGTTCGGCGGAGTCCTCTCCGCCGCCGGGCTCGGGGTCATGGTCCTCGGAGTCCTCCAGGCCAGCAACTGGGGCTGGCTGCTTCCGCGCAGCTCACCGATCGAGCCGTTCGGACTCTCGCTGACCCCGTTCGTGATCGCCGCCGGGGCGCTCATCCTCGCCGGCTTTCGCGCCTGGGAGCGGCGCCGCGAGCGGCGGGGCGAGGAGCCGCTCGTCCACCTCGATCTGCTCGCCGTCCCGCGCCTGCGGGGCGGGCTCTCGATGCTCGTCTCCCAGAACCTGGTGCTGATGGGGGTCTTCTTCACCGTGCCGCTGTACCTCCAGATCGTGCAGGGGCTCGATGCGCTGGAGACCGGTGTGCGGATGCTGCCGGCCTCGGTCGGTCTCTTCGTCGCCGCGCTGGCCGGCTCCGCCCTGGCCAAGCGAGCTCCGGCCCGCCGCCTGGTCCGGGTCGGGCTCGGAATCGTCCTCGTCGCGGTCGTGCTGCTGCTCGACACGGTCGAGCCCGAGCTCGACAACGGAGCCTTCCTCACCGCGATGGGGGTGCTGGGCGTCGGCATGGGGTTGATCGTGTCCCAGCTCGGCAACGTCGTCCAATCGTCGGTCGAGGACCGCGACCGAAGCGAGGCCGGAGGTCTCCAGAACACCGCCCAGCAGCTCGGCTCGTCGCTGGGCACGGCGCTGCTCGGGGCGATCGTGATCAGCGGCCTGATCAGCGCCTTCTCGAACGACGTCGAGGACAATCCCAAGGTCGCCGACGCGGTCCAGGCGAAGGTCGCGGTCAGAATCGGCGCCGGAGCCAGCTTCGTCTCTGCGGCGCAGGTCCGCTCGGCGGCGGCGGCGGAAGGCATCGACGAGGCCACCGCCGAGGAGCTGGTCTCCGGCTACGAAAAGGCCCAGATCTCGGCCCTGAAGATCGCCTTCCTCGGCGCCGCCCTGCTCGTCATCGCGTCCTTCTTCGCCACCTCGCGCCTGCCCACCCGCCGCTTCGACGAGCTCGACTCCGAGCGCGGCCCGCCGCCGACTGCCTAGCGCTCAGGCCGGGGCCTTCGCCCGCGCCGTCTTCTGCCGTTTGATTTTGTCGAGCACGACCTTGCGCAGGCGCACCGACTCGGGGGTGATTTCGACGCACTCGTCCTCGCGCAGGAACTCGAGCGAGGCTTCGAGGCTGAGCCGGGTCGCGGGCTCGAGGCGCTCCAGCACCTCGGCCCCCGCCGCGCGCATGTTGGTCTGCTGCTTTTCCTTGATCGCGTTGACGTCCATGTCCTCGCTGCGGGCGTTCTCGCCGACGATCATCCCCTCGTAGACCTCCTCGCCCGGGCCGACGAACAGGGTGCCGCGATCCTGGAGGCTGGCGAGCGAGTAGCCGGCGGTCTTGCCGCGTCGGTCGGCGACGATCGATCCGCTCGCCCGGGTCCGCAGCTCCCCCGCCCATGGCTCCCAGCGGTCGAAGACGTGGTTCATGATCCCGGTGCCGCGGGTCTCGGTCAGGAACTCGGTGCGGAAGCCGATCAGGCCGCGGGCCGGGACCAGGAACTCCATCCGCACCCAGCCGGTCGAGTGGTTGACCATCTGCTCCATCCGGCCCTTGCGCGCCGCGAGCAGCTGGGTGACGGCGCCGACGTGCTCCTCGGGGGCGTCGATCGAGAGGCGCTCGACCGGCTCGTGGAGCTTGCCGTTCTCCTCGTGGGTCACGACCTGGGGCTGGCCGGCCGTCAGCTCGAAGCCCTCGCGCCGCATCATCTCGAGCAGGACCACGAGCTGGAGCTCGCCGCGGCCCTGGACCTCCCAGGCGTCGGGGCGGCCGATGTCGTTGACCCGGATCGAGACGTTGCCGACGAGCTCGGCGTCGAGACGGTCGAGGATCTGCCGGGCGGTCAGCTTCTTGCCCTCGAGCCCGGCGAGCGGCGAGGTGTTGATCCCGATCTGGATCGAGAGCGACGGCTCGTCGACGCTGATCACGGGCAGCGGCTGCGGGTTCTCGGGATCGGCGAGCGTCTCGCCGATCGTCACCTCTTCGATCCCGGCGACGGCGATGATCTCGCCCGGCCCGGCCTCGGCCGCGCTGACCCGTTCGAGGGCCTCGGTCACGTAGAGCTCGGAGACCGCGGCGCGCTCGATGCTGCCGTCGGCCCGGCACCAGGCCAGCTGCTGCCCGGAGCGGATCGTCCCGTTGTGGACGCGGCAGATCGCCAGGCGCCCCACGTAGGGCGAGGCGTCGAGGTTGGTGACGTGGGCCTGAAGGGGGGCGGCCGGGTCGTACTCGGGGGCCGGGATCTTCTCCAGCATCAGGTCGAGCAGGGGGGAGAGGTCGGTGCCCTCGGCGCCCTCCTCGAGGGCGGCCCAGCCCGCTTTCGCGTTGGCGTAGACGATCGGGAAGTCGATCTGGTCGGAGTCCGCGTCGAGATCGATGAAGAGCTCGTAGACCTCGTCGACGACCTCGGAGATGCGGGCGTCCGGCCGGTCGACCTTGTTGACGACGAGGATCACGGGCAGTTTCGCCTCGAGCGCCTTGCGGAGGACGAAGCGGGTCTGGGGCAGGGGCCCCTCGGAGGCGTCGACGAGGAGCAGGACTCCGTCGACCATCGTCAGGCCGCGCTCGACCTCGCCGCCGAAGTCGGCGTGGCCCGGGGTGTCGACGATGTTGAGCTTGACGCCCTGGTAATCGATCGCCGTGTTCTTGGCGAGGATCGTGATCCCCTTCTCGCGCTCGAGGTCCATCGAGTCCATCACCCGCTCGGCGACGTCCTGGCCCTTGCGGAATGCTCCGGTCTGCCAAAGCATCTTGTCGACCAGGGTCGTCTTGCCGTGGTCGACGTGGGCCACGATCGCGATGTTGCGTAGGTCGTCTCTTCTGGCGGTGCTCATCGGACTCCGAATCTAGGGGAACGGGGTGGCAGCAAAGACGAGGCCCGCCTGTTGGCGGGCCTCGTCAACACTGAAGGGCGGGCAGCAGTTACTGCTGCTGAACGCTCGCCGCGGCGGGGCCCTTCGGGCCTTCCTCGGACTCGTAGCTCACTTTGCTGCCCTCGGTCAGGGACTTGAAGCCCTCGCCGAGAATCGCGCTGTGATGAACGAAGACGTCCTTCGAGCCGTCATCGGGAGTGATGAACCCGTAGCCCTTGTCGTCGCTGAACCACTTGACAGTTCCAGTAGGCATGCATTGCCTCCACATCATTGTGCTGCGAACGCGGCACATGCGGTGAAGCAACGACGCGAGCGCTAAACACAGCTTTTATCGGGATCGTCCCGATCTAACGGCCAGGACCGTAGCAGGGTTGGGGGCGGGTGGCGCTCGGAACTAAGCTTCGCGGTGTTTAGGGGAAGTCATCACCGGTCGATACGCAAACCGATGACGCGCCGTCGCCAGCGTGCTCGCAGGAGGATCGCGGTCGCCCTCGGCGCGGCCCTGGCGGCCTCTGCGCTGGTGCCGGCCGGCGCCGCCGCGCTCGCCACGCCCGCCGCCGAGGAGGGCCTGAGCGCCAGGCTGGCGGAGCTCGCGGCTCCCGAGCTGCGGAGCGCCCCGCACGATCTCCAGGCCCGGGCGCTCTCGCTGCCCCAGGACGGGCCCGGCAGCCTGCTCCGAAACGGCGGCCGCGTTCTCGTCGAGGTCCGGTTCGACTCCCGGGCCGCGGCCGGAGTCGACGCCCTCCGGCGAATCGGAGCCAGGGTCGCCGATCTCAGCCGGCGTGAGCAGACGGTCACGGTCGCCGCTCGGCCCGGGCAGCTGCGAGCCCTGACGGGGGTGCCGGGGGTCGAGGTCGTGAGCGAGGTCCTGACCCCGGTCACCAGGGCAACCTGCCCCGGCGGCGCGATCGCCTCCGAGGGGGATTCGCAGCTGCTGGCGGCAGCGGCCCGGGAAACCTTCGCCGTCGACGGAACCGGGGTCGAGGTGGGAATCCTCTCCGACTCCTTCGATCGCGACCCCGGCGCCCAGACCCACGCCGCGGGGGACGTCGCGACCGGCGACCTGCCGGGCGCCGGCAACCCCTGCCAGCAGGCCACCCCGGTCGCCGTCTTCAGCGACCCGCTCGCCTCGACCGACGCCAGCGACGAGGGCCGGGGCATGGCTCAGATCGTCCACGATCTCGCCCCGGGCGCCCAAATCGACTTCGCCAGCGCCTTCCAGGGCGAAGCCTCCTTCGCCTCCAACATCCGCTTCCTCGCCGCCGCCGGCGCCGGCGTGATCGTCGACGACGTCTCCTACTTCGAAGAGCCGTTCTTCCAGGACGGTCCGATCGCCGCCGCGATCACCGACGTGGTCGCGGCGGGAACCTCCTACCTGACCGCGGCCGGCAACGACAACCTCTTCGACGGCGCCGATGCGATCGCCTCCTGGGAAGCGCCGGCCTTCCGCGACAGCGGCGGCTGTCCGGCGCAGCTCGAAGTCGCGACCGAAGGGATCGCGACGAACTGCATGGACTTCGACCCGGCGGCCGGCGCCGGCGACGTCGACGACACCTTCGGGATCACCGTCGAGGAGGACGAGGAGCTGACCGTCGACCTCCAGTGGGCCGAACCCTGGGACGGGGTCGAGGCCGACATCGACGTCTTCCTCCTCGACGAGACCGGTCAGCCGATCGAAGAGGAGGGGGAATCGGGCGGAATGGTTCCGATCGGGAGCCAGGAGGACAACGTCGGCACGACCCAGCGCCCGGTCGAGATCTTCAGCTGGGAGAACGAGGGACCGGAGACCGAGGTCCAGCTGGCGATCGATCGCTGCTTCGGCGCCGAATGCAACCCGGGCGCCTCGACGACGGCGAAACCGCGCCTCAAGTTCATCCTCCTCCAGAACGGCGGCGGCGTCGCGGCGACCGAGTACCCGCAGTCAGGCGGCGGGGATGTGGTCGGTCCGGCGCTCTACGGCCACGCCGCCACCCCCGCCGCCATCGCGGTCGGCGCCGTCCCCTTCAACAACTCCGGCGTCGCCGAGCCGTACTCCTCCCGCGGCCCCGCGACCCACTTCTTCGGCGAGGTCCGGCCCGCCGGCGAGGGGCCCGCCGCCGCGATCGCGCCGCAGGTGATCGACCAGCCCCAGATCGCGGCGACCGACTGCGGGCGGACGACCTTCTTCTTCCCGAACCCGGAGGCCCCGGGGGTCTTCCGCTTCTGCGGCACCTCGGCGGCCGCGCCGCACGCGGCCGCGGTCGTCGCCCTCGCCCGTCAGGCGAACCCGACCATGAGCCCGGCGGTGATCGCCGCCGGGCTGCGCGACACCGCCCGAGCGCTGCCGCCCGCATTCGACGCCGCGGTCGGCGCCGGACTCGTCGATGCCTACGAGATGATCGAGGAAACGGCCCTGCCGCCGAAGATCACGATCACGACCCCGCCCAAGCCCGTGGCCCGCGAGCGCCGGCCCAGCATCGCCTTCGAGGCCAATCGCCCGGTCACGTTCCGTTGCGAAATCGACGGCAGCGCCCCGTTCCCCTGCACCTCGCCGTTCGTGCCCGGGGAGCCGCTCGGCGACGGCGAGCACGGCTTCGTCGTCACCGGCATCGATCTCGCCGGGCGGATCGGCCACAGCCCGCTGGCGCGATTCACCGTCGACACGGTCGCCCCGCGAACCTTCATCAAGCGCCACCCCCGCAAGAACATCCGGATCAAGAGGAAGCGGGTGAAGGTCGTGTTCCGCTTCCGCGCCAGCGAGCCGAACGCGATCTTCAGCTGTCGGATCGACGGCGGCCTCTTCCGCTTCTGTCCGCCGCGGGTCGTGCGGCGGTTCGCCGCGGGGCGCCACGCGATCAGGGTCAAGGCGGTCGACCAGGCGGGCAACGTCGACGTCACGCCGGCCGTCTTCCGCTTCAAGGTGAAGCGGGTGCGGACCCGCCGTTAGCCGGCCCGCGACTGCCTGCGCACGATCGTGTGTCCGGCGAGCAACAGGGACAGCGGCGCGACGGCGCTGCCGAGCACGAGCGGGTCGGTCGGGCTCATCCCTTCGAGCCGGGTCCCGAAGTAGACCGAGAGCGCGGTGATCGGGAGGTAACCGACGGCGGTCGTCCAGACGAAGCGCCAGACCGGGACCCGAGCGGCTCCCGCCGCGTAGGAGGCGAGGCTGAACGGCACGATCGGGATCAGTCGCACCGCCAGCAACAGCGTCACCCCGCCGCGCTCGATCATCGCCTCGGTGCGCTCGAAGCGCTCGGCCCCGAGCCAGCGGTCGAGCAGGGGGCGGGCGACGGAGGTCCCGATCGCGTAACAGAGCAGCCCCGAGAGCAGCCAGCCGAACATCATCAGCGCCAGGGCGGGGAAGAACCCGTAGGCGAACCCCGCCGCGGCGTCGATGATCTCGGCCGGGAAGAAGACAACGGCGTGGATCAGGGCCAACCCGAGGATCAGCAGCGGGCCGGCGGCGCCGAGGTCGTCGAGCTCCTCGCGCACGGCGGCGGTGTCGCCTTCGATCGCGGCGCCGATCGCGTGGCGCAGGTCCGGGATCGCGAGGGCCAGTCCACCGAGCAAGGCCAACCCGGCCAGCGTGATCGCGACCTCGATCAGGGGCGGGCCCGAGCCGCGCCCGCCGGCCTCGCTCACCCGCGCAGGCGCTCGACCATGCCGGAGTGGCGACCGCCGCCGTCGTTGCGGCGGACCGCGGCCGCGAGGGCGCCGAGATCGCCGACCATCACGCAGGTGTTGCGGGCCCTGGTGATCGCCGTGTAGAGAAGCGGTCGGGTCAGCATCCGCGTGTGCGAGCGGTGGCAGAGGCCGACCACGACGGGCACCTCACAGCCCTGGGCCTTGTGGACCGAGATCGCGTAGGCGAGGCGCAGATTCCCGGTCTCCCCGTAGGGGATCCGCATCGACCCGCCCTCGTCGGTGTCGACCGCGATCTCCTCCGCCTGGGGGTCGTCCTCACGCAGGAAGACGATCGAGCCGTTCATCAAGCCGAGCTCGTGCGAGTTGCGCGTCTGGATCAGCCGGTCGCCGACCCGGAAGCGCCCACCCAGGGCGCGCTCACCGGTCGGATTCAATTGCTCCTGGAGACGCTCGTTGAGAGCGTCGATCCCGACCGGGCCGCGGTACATCGGCGCCAGGACCTGGACGTCGCGCACCGGATCGAACCCGAACCGCTTCGGGACGCGCTCGGCGACGACCTCGACGATCGTCGCCAGCGCCCGCTCGGGGCTCGGCCGCTCGATGAAGAAGAAGTCGTGCTCCTGGCCCTCCTCGGGCTCGAGGTGGGGCGGCCGGCCGCCATTTATCTCGTGGGCGGCCGTGGTGATCATCGAACGGGCCGCCTGCCGGAAGATCAGGCTGAGGCGGACGACGGGGGCGATCCCGGAGACGATCAGGTCTTCGAACGGCTTGCCCGCTCCGATCGGCGGCAACTGGTCGGCGTCGCCGACGAAGACGACGTGGGTGGACTCGGCGAGGCCCTCGAGCAGGACCTGCATGAGCCGCTGGTTCAGCATCGAGGACTCGTCGACGATCACGAGCTCGGCCGGCAGCGGATGGCCCGGCTTGAAGGCCGGCTCGCGGCCCGGCATCCATTCCAGCATCCGGTGGATCGTCTGGGCATCGTGCCCGGTCGCTTCCTCGAGCCGTCGCGCCGCGCGGCCGGTCGGCGCGCAGAGCGCGACCTTGGCGTCGGCCGCCTCGGCCTCGGCGACGATCGCCCGGGTGCAGACGGTCTTGCCGACCCCCGGCCCGCCGGTCAGCACCGAGATCCGCGATGCGAAGGCGCCCCGCACCGCCGCCCACTGCTCGTCGGTCAGCGAGCCCTGGGGCTCCTCGGGGGGCTCGTGGTCGAGGTGAGCGGGCTGGCTCGCCCGGCCGGCGAGCGTCCTCGCGACCGCGATCTCCGTCGCCAGGGTCTGCTCCCGGTAGACGCGGCCGTGGTCGACGATCAGCCGCGGCGCTTCGACTAGCACGTCGGGATCGGGATGCAGGCCGATCAGCCGTGCGGTCCGCTCGGTCAGCTCCGGAACCGGCAGGTTCGTGTGGCCCTGCTTCTCGGCCTCGGCCAGGGCGTAGACCGCGGCCGCCTGTGCCCTGCGGCTCGACTCCGGCGGCACGTCGGTGGAGAGGGCGATCTTGTCGGCCCGGGCGAAGCCGACCCCCTCGACCTCGGTCAGGCGGTAGGGATCCTCGTGGAGGATCGCCGTCGAGCGGTCGCCGAACCTGGTGTGGATCGGCGCCGCCAGATGGGCGAGGCCGTGGGGCGCGAGCTGGACGTGGAGGTCGCGGACGGCGCGCGAGGCGTGCCAGGAGTCGGCGGCGGCCTCCGCCTGGCTGCGGCTGACGCCGCGGAGGCCGGCGAAGACGGCGGCCGGGTCGTCGGCGATCGCGCTCAGGACACCTTCGCCGTGCTCGTCGACGAGCTGCTCCGCACGGGCCGGGCCGATGTGTCGCAGCGACGTCAGGTAGGCGATGCGGCCGGCGCGGTCGGCGGGGTCGAGCGGCAGCGCGCCGCGGGCGCGCAGCTGGCGTCCGTAGCGTGAGTGGTTCTGCCAGTCGCCGCTGACTTCCGCACGGTCGCCGGCGTTGAGGTGGGCGACGGGTCCGACGAGCGCGAATTCCTCGCCCGACTCCGGGTCCAGCACCTCGAGCACGGCGTAGCCGTCGTCCTCGGCGGCGTAGATGACGCCCAGCACCTCGATGGTGGCCGCGTGAGCCGCCTCGTCGGCGTCGAACAGGGTCGCGATTCCGGTCACGTCCCAAAGCTAGCCCCCCGCGAGGCGGCAGGGGCCGTACGATCGAGCCCGATGGCGAAGACCGACCAACTTACGAGGATCGACGAACACTCGATCCTCGTCGCCGCGACCCGGGACCGGACCTGGAAGGGGCTGCTCGAGACGACCGAGCGCTCGGTCGGCGCCGCCGGCGCCTCGCGCTACGCCCGTCTGCTCGGCTGCGAGGACGTCGAGGCCGGGGGCCCGCGGCCGCTGGCCCCGGGTTCGACGATCCCCGGCTTTCACGTCGAGTCGGCGAGCGAGCCGGCCGAGCTCGCGCTCGCCGGCGGGCACCGGTTCTCCGACTACGGGCTGATCTTCCGGCTCGAGGAGGCGGGGGAGGGGCGAACCAGGGTCCGCGCCGAGACCAGGGCCGACTTTCCCGGGCTCAGGGGCCAGGCCTACAAGACCCTCGTGATCCGCAGCCGCGGCCACGTCCTCGCGGTGCGGCGGATCCTGAGCGCGACCAGGCGCAGGGCCGAGCGCAGCTGAGATGGGCCGGCGGCACCCGTCGAACGGCGGCCTCTGCGACAGCTGCCGCCATCAGCAGCTGGTGCCGAACACCCGCGGCTCGGTGTTCTCGCTGTGCCTGCGCTCGAGGCTGGACCCGGCCTTCCCCCGCTACCCCCGCCTGCCGGTGCTCGCCTGCCGCGGACACGAGCCCGGCGCCGGGGAGGCCTCCTGAGGATCAGCCGAGCATCGGGTCCGGTTCGCCCAATTCGGTGCGGGCGTGCGGCTCGTAGGCCTCGCCCGCCTTGCCGCCGAGGACGAGCACCCGGATCCCGTCGTCTCCGGGCAGCACCTTGCGCCTGACGCCAGGTCCGACCATCGCGACGTGCTCGTCGTCGAGCGGGAAGCGCTCGCCGTCGATCTCGATCTCGCCACCGCCGCGCAGCGCGACGAAGACCTCCTCCTGACCGTCGTCGCCGTGATCGTGGGTCGGGTAGCGCTCGAAGTTGGGGGGCATGTCGATGATCGCCATCCCGAACGATCCGACCCCGAGCTCGGCGCGCGCTCGCTTGAACGCTCCGCCGTAGATCCCCTCCATCTCGTCGATTCTCTTGACCGCGAAAGTGCCCATCGCCTCTCCTTCTGGAAGCTCCGCCCCGCCGGGGCCTGTCCGGGGGCGATCCTAGCGAATTAACGAACGTTCGTTCTTTTCTGTAGGATCGAGCGATGGGAAAAGGCGCCGCAACGCGGGCGACGATCCTCGAGCACGCCGTCGCCTTGGCAACCACCGAGGGCCTCGAAGCGCTGACGATCGGGCGTCTCGCCGGGGCCCTCGAGATGAGCAAGAGCGGGCTGTTCTCGCACTTCGGCTCGAAGGAGGAGTTGCAGCTGGCGACGATCGAGGCCGCCGCCGCCCGCTTCCGGGAAAACGTCCTCGAGCCGGCCCTCTCCGCTCCGGCGGGAGCCCCCCGACTGCGGGCGGTCACCGCCGGCTACCTCGCCGACATCGACTCCGGGCCCGCGGCTGGCGGCTGCTTCTGGGGGTCGACGTCGGCCGAGTTCGACGACCGGCCCGGCCCGGTCAGGGACGCGATCGCGGCCGCTCTTGACGCCTGGCTCGGCGAGCTTTCTCGCCAGGCCGAGATCGCCGGCGCCGAGGACCCGGGGCGCCTCGCCTTCGATCTCTACGCCCTGGTGATGGGCGCGAACTCGCGTTACCGCCTCTCCGGCGACCGCCGGGTCTTCGGCTACGCCCGCAGGTCGATCGAGGACCTCCTGGACGCGCTTCCCGGCGCCGCCCCCGAGCCTCGGAGACCGACGCACGCGCCTAGCTAGGCTGATCGAGATTTCGGAACCGAGCGAGGAGCGATCGATTCATGGACGTTGCGATCGGATTGCCAAACGCCGTACCCGGCACCGGCGGCAAGGAGCTCGTCGAGTGGGCGCGGCGCGCCGAGGCCCGCGGCTTCAGCAGCCTCGGCACCATCGATCGCGTCGCCTACGACAACTACGAGCCGACGATCGCCCTCGCCGCCGCCGCCGCGGTCACCGATCGGATCGGCCTCTCGACCTCGGTCCTGCTCGGACCGCTGCGCCCGAACGCGGCCGAGCTGGCGAAGCGCTCGCTCAGCCTCCAGGCCCTGTCGGGAGGGCGCTTCACGCTCGGGATCGGTCTCGGCGGCCGCGAGGACGACTACGCCGTCAGCGGGGTGGAGATGAACGGCCGCGGTGAGGCCCTCGAGGCGATGCTGCGAAGGATCCGCGAGATCTGGGAGGGCGAGGAGGTCGGCCCGCGGGTCGCCGAGCCGCCCCGGCTGTTGGTCGGCGGCGGCGTCGACGCCTCCTTCGAACGGGCCGCCCGCTACGGCGACGGCTGGATCGCCGGGGGGTCCGGCCCCGAGGTCTTCGCCGACGCCGCCGCCAAGGTCAGGGCGCGCTGGTCCGATGCCCGCCGCGAGGGCCGGCCACGGCTCGCGGGGCTCGCCTACTTCTCGCTCGGCGGCGACGGCGGCGCCGAAGCCGCCGCCTACCTCGGCGACTACTACGCCTGGCTCGGGGAGGAGATCGCGGGCATGATCGCCGCCTCCGCCGCCAACGACGCCGAGACCGTCCAGGGCTACCTCTCCGCCTACGAGAAGAGCGGCTGCGACGAGTTGATCTTCTTCCCGTCCTCGGCCGATCCCGCCCAGGTCGACCTGCTGGCCGACGCCGCCGGGCTCTGAGGTCCTCGGGGATGGCCCCTGACGCGCTGCCGACGATCCTCTTCGAGCGCGCCGACGAGCTCGAGGCCTGGTTCGAGGAGAACGCCTCGAGCGCGCCCGGGTTCTGGCTGAAGATCGCCAAGAAGGGGTCGGGTGAGACCAGCGTCGACTACCGGGAAGCGCTGGAGCTCGCCCTCTGCTTCGGCTGGATCGACAGCCAGAAGCGCGGCCTCGACGAGCGCCACTTCCTCCAGCGCTTCACCCCGAGGCGACCGCGGGGGCGCTGGTCGAAGATCAACCGCGAGAAGGCGGAATCGCTGATCGAGGCCGGCCGCATGCGCCCGTCCGGACTCGCCGAGGTCGAGGCCGCCCGCGGCGACGGGCGCTGGGATGCCGCCTACGAGGGTCAGGCGACCGCGGACGTCCCCGCCGACCTGGCCCGCGAGCTCGCCGCGAACCGTGCCGCGGGCGAGTTCTTCGAGGGCCTCGACGGCGCCAACCGCTACGCGATCATCTACCGGCTCGGCGAGGCAAAGCGGCCCGAGACCCGGGAGCGGCGGCTGCGGAAATTCGTCCGTATGCTGGAGCGCGGGGAGACGATCCACTAGAGGAGGAGCTGCGATGGCCGAGGAGAGGACGATCGGCGGGACCCAGGCTGGTGAAGGTGCGCAACCCGTGGGCGGTCGCGCTGCTGCCGATCATCACCCTCGGGATCTACCACCTGGTCTGGTGGTATCGGATCAACCGCGAGCTGCGCGACTACGGCGCGGCGAAGGGGATCGACCTCGGCCAGAACCCGACCAACTCGCTGTTGGCGTTGTTCCCCGGCGCGCTGATCATCGTCCCGGCGCTGATCACCTACTACAACGGCTTCGAACGGGTGCAGAAAGCGACCGAGTCCGCGAGCAGGGAGATGCCGAACGGTTGGATCGGGCTGATCCTCTACCTGTTGCTGGCGCCGGCTCTGTGGGCGTACATGCAGGTCTCCCTCAACCAGGTCTGGGAGACGGAGGCGCAGGCCGGGGCCGGGGCCGGCTAGGAGAGCGGACCGAGGATCCGCTTCTTGCCGCGGACGCAGCTGAGGCGGCCCTGAGCGGCACGCATCCTGCAATTGAACCCCTTGACTCTGGCGCTTCCCCGACGCCCGGCCAGCGTCTCGAGCGCGGCGGCGGCCACCCGGCGGCCCTTGCGGCAGGCGACCCGGTAGGTGTAGACCTCGCCGCCGCAGCGGCGCCAGCGCTCGATGCCCAGCCCGGGGGACGCCGGGGCATCCGCCGCCCCCGGCAAGCCCCGGTCGAGCCCGGAGGTCGCATCCGGCCCGGTACCCGACCCTCCTGGCGGCAGCTCCCCCTGCGGCGGCGCTTCGCCCGGGGGCTCGGGCGTCGGCGCCGGCTCCGGGTAGACGACTTCGAGGATGAAGTGAAAGGACGGACAGGGCCCCTCTTCTTCGGTGTGGACCCCTTCCTCCGCCACGAGGTCGACCCGATATTCGCCGGGTGAGGGGAAGGTGTGGCTGGCGCTGAGGCCGGTGGCGCCGCTGAACGTGTAGAGCTCGTCCTGGGCGCCGTGGTCGAACCTCGCCCGCACCTGCCAGACGCAGTCCCGCAGCTTCACGCCCAGCTGCTGTTCGGCGACCGCGACCAGGATCGGGGAGAAGGTGAACGTCCCTTTCCCGCTCGAGTCCGTGTAGATCGGGCCGAAGCACTGGTCGGCTTCGCATTCGGCGGCATCTCCTGCGGCGGGCACGGCCATGGACCCGACGACGACGGCGAGCGAAGCGAGCATGGCCAGCTTCCTGAACACCCGCTTACACGGTAGGGCCGAGCCCATTTCAAGTCAAACCGGACGGCTCCGTCCGTACACTCGGAGGCGATGGACCGTGCCCAGCTCGCCGAGGCGCTCGCCCTCGCCGGCGAGCCCGACTACCGCGCCTCCCAGATCTGGGAGTGGACCTCGCGCGGGGCTCGGACCTACGAGGAGATGACCAACCTCCCGGCTGCCCTGCGCGCGCGTCTGGCCGCCGACGTCCCGCTCTCGAGCTTGGCCGTCGCGGCCGAGGCCCGCTCCGACGACGGCACCGTGAAGGCGCTCTTCCACACCGGCGACGGCCGTCCGATCGAGGCTGTGCTGATGCGCTACCGCGACGGTCGCCGCTCGGTCTGCCTCTCCTCGCAGTCCGGCTGCCCCCTGACCTGCACCTTCTGCGCCACCGGGCAGATGAAGTTCGGCCGCAACCTCAGCTCCGACGAGATCCTCGACCAGGCCCTTCACTTCCGCCGCCTCGAGAAGATCGACCACGTCGTCTTCATGGGGATGGGGGAGCCGACGATGAACCTCGACGAGGTGCTTGCCGCCTGCGAGCTGCTGCCCGACCTCGGCGTGACCCACCGGCGCACGGCGATCTCGACCGTCGGCTGGGTGCCCGGCATCGACCGCCTGGCCGAATGCGAGATGCCGATCGCCCTGGCGCTCTCGCTGCACGCGCCGAACGACGCCCTGCGATCCCGGCTGATGCCGGTCAACGACCGCTACCCGCTCGAGCAGGTGCTGGCCGCCTGCGAGCGCTACCGGGCGCGCCGCCGCCGCAAGGTCTTCGTCGAGTACGTGATGCTCGACGGCGTCAACGATGATCCCGAGCACGCCCGTGAATTGGCGGCGTTGCTCGAGCCGCGCGGCTACAAGGTGAATCTGATCCCCTACAACCCGACCGGCGCCTTCGACGGCTCCCCGGCCGAGCGGATCGAGGACTTCCGCTCGATCCTGGCCGCGGGCGGCCTGACCGCGACGGTGCGCCTGACGCGCGGCCGCGACATCGAGGCGGCCTGCGGCCAGCTCGCGGCCGCCGGGTCCGAGGTGGCGACTGGCCAGCCAGCCAACTAGGATGCCGACGATGGCGAGCAAGGGTGCCCCACCGGTCACAGAGCCTCGTGGTCCGGTGGAGAAACCCCCGGTCATGTCCTCGAGTCCCCTGCGCCGGGTCGCCGGCGACCTCGCGGTGGAGTGGAAAGCGCGCGGCCGCTACCCGCCCGGGCCGAGCGGCAACACCGTCACCCGGACCCTGAAGATGGCCCGCGACCCGCTGCCGGTGCTGCTCGACGGCTACGAACGCTACGGGCCGATCTTCACGCTGCGGCTGCTCCATACGCAGGTCGTGTTCATGCTCGGGCCGGAGGCCAACCATTACGTCCTCGTCTCGCACCCCGAGAACTTCCACTGGCGCGAGTCGAGCTTCGGCGACCTGATCCCGCTGCTGGGGGACGGTCTGCTGACCGTCGACGACGCCTACCACGACCACGCCCGGGCGACGATGATGCCCGCCTTCCACCGCGAGCAGGTCTCCGCCTCGGTGCGGGCGATGGTCGCCGAGGCGACCCCGCTGATCGAGGGCCTGCGGGAGGGTGAGGTCTTCGACCTCTACGAGTGGATGCGCGGGCTGGCGATGCGGATCGCGATGCGGGCGCTGCTCGGCCTCGATCCCGACGAGGCCGGCAAAGGAGCGGCCGCCGCCGAGCACTTCGAGGGGGCGCTCGAGTTCTACGGGATCGACTTCGCGCTGCGCTTCGTCCGCGGGCCCGGCTCGCCCTGGCGCAAGATGCACGCCCACCGGGCGGTCCTCGACGAGATCGTCTTCGACGAGATCGCCCACCGCAGGCAGTATCCGGACGAGGGCAGGCAGGACGTCCTCAGCCTCCTGCTCGACGTTCGCGACGAAGCGGGCGAGGGGTTCTCCGACCGCGAGATCCGCGACCAGCTGATGACCCTGATGTTCGCCGGTCACGACACCTCCACCTCGACGCTGACGTTCATGATGTACGAGCTCGCGCGGCGCCCCGACGTGATCGACAAGCTCCAGGAGGAGCAGGATCGGGTGCTCGGCGGGGAGGTCCCGGACATCGAGAAGCTCGAACGCGAGATGCCCTACCTCGACATGGTTCTCGACGAGGTGCTGCGGCTCTATCCGCCCGCCTGGATCGGCCCGCGCCGGGTCGTCAAGGACTTCGAGTTCAACGGCCACACGGTGCCCGACGGCGCCTACCTCAACTACTGCTCCTGGGCGAGCCACCGGATCCCGGAGTTCTTCCCCGATCCCGAGGCGTTCCTGCCCGAGCGCTTCGCCCCCGAGCGCAAGGCGGCGCTGCCGCGGGGCGCCTACGTCCCCTTCGGGGGAGGGCGGCGGATCTGCATCGGCAAACGCTTCGGCCAGGTCGAGGTGAAGCTGGTCGCGACGATGCTCCTTCAGCGCCTGCGTCTCGACCTGCTCCCCGGGCGGACGATGACCGTCCGCCAGATGCCGACCCTCTCGCCGACGGGCGGCCTGAAGATGCGGGTCGACCCGCGCGGCCCCCGAAACTCCCTGCGCTAGGCCGCCCCCGGGGCCGCCGGCCCTACTTGATGAAGAGCATCTCCTCGTACTTCGGCAGCGGCCAGAGGTCGTCGGCGACGACCCTCTCGAGGCGGTCGGCCGCCTCGCGGACCTCGGCCATCGCCGCCAGCTGCTTGTCGCGGGCGTGGATCGCCATCTCGATCCCCTCGAGGCCGGGATCGGCGTTGGCCGCGTCGAGCTCGGCGAGCGCCGCGACCAGCTGGTCGACCTGGGCAGCGACCGAGCCGTAGAGCGCCTCGCCCCCGGAGCCGGCTCCTCGGAGCAGCGCCAGGTGCTTCAGGGCCGCCGGCAGGATCATCGTCTGGGCGATCGAGAAGGCGGTCTCCGCCTCGATGTTGGCGCGCAGCCAGTACTGCTCCACCCAGACCTCGAACCGGGACTCGAGCTCGCGCCTGGAGAGGACCTCGTAGTTCTCGAAGGCCGCGATCGTCTGGTCGCTGATCACTTCCGGCAGCGCGTCGGGGGTCGTCTTCAGGTTCTTGAGACCGCGGGTCTCGGCCTCCGCGTGCCACTCCTCGGAGTAGTTGTCGCCGCTGAAGCAGACCGCTTTGTTGGCTCCGTAGGACTCTTTGACGACGTCGATCACCGCCGCCGGCATCTCGACGCCGGAGTCGAGCTTGGCCTTCAGCTTGCCGCCGAGCTCGTCGATCGCCTCCGCCGCGATCGTGTTCAGGACCGTGTTCGGGAAGGCGAGCGACATGCTCGACCCCAGCGCCCGGAACTCGAATTTATTGCCGGTGAAGGCGAACGGCGAGGTCCGGTTGCGATCGCCGCCGTCCATCGGCAGCGTCGGCAGCACCTCGGCCCCGAGCTCGAGGAAGGAGGCCGGGGTGTTGGGGTCGCCGTCGCCCGAGAGGATCGACTCGAAGGTCTTTTCGAGCTCGGCGCCGAGGAAGATCGAGATGATCGCCGGCGGTGCCTCGTTGGCCCCGAGGCGGTGGTCCTGGCCGATGTTGGCGACCGATGCCCTGAGCAGGCCCTGGTGCTTGTTGACCGCCTGGATGACCGCGGCGCAGAAGAACAGGAAATGGATGTTGTCTGCGGGCGTGGCCCCGGGGTCGAGCAGGTTGGAGCCGGTGTCGGTCCCCATCGACCAGTTGTTGTGCTTGCCGGATCCGTTGACGCCGGCGAACGGCTTCTCGTGCAAGAGGCAGACGAGGCCGTAGCGGCGGGCGACGCTCTCCAGCGTCTGCATAAGCAGCTGCTGGTGGTCGGAGCCGACGTTCGAGTTCTCGAAGATCGGCGCGATCTCGTACTGGGCCGGCGCCACCTCGTTGTGGCGGGTCTTGACCGGGATGCCCAGCTTCCGCATCTCCAGCTCGGACTCCATCATGCAGGCGAGGACCCGCTCCGGGATCGAGCCGAAGTAGTGATCGTCGAGCTCGTGCCCTTTCGGCGGCTTGGCGCCGAACAGCGTGCGGCCGGTGGCGATCAGGTCGGGGCGCTCGAAGAAGTACTGCTCGTCGATCAGGAAGTACTCCTGCTCGGGGCCGACGGTGGTGAAGACCCGCTCGCTCTGCTCGTCGCCGAGCAGGCGCAGCGCCTTGATCGCCGAGCGCGAGAGCGCGTCCATCGAGCGCAGCAGCGGGATCTTGCCGTCCAGGGCCTCGCCGGTCCAGGAGGCGAAGGCGGTGGGGATGCAGAGCAGCGCCCCATTCGGGTTCTCGAGGATGAAGGCGGGGGAGGTCGGGTCCCAGGCGGTGTAGCCGCGGGCCTCGAAGGTGGCGCGGACCCCGCCGGTCGGGAACGAGGAGGCATCGGGCTCGCCCTGGATCAGCTCCTTGCCGGAGAAGCCGGCGATGACCTTGCCCTCGCCGGAGGGCTCGAAGAAGGAGTCGTGCTTCTCGGCGGTCGAGCCGGTCAGCGGCTGGAACATGTGGGTGAAGTGGGTGGCGCCGTTCTCCAGCGCCCACTCCATCATCGCCTCGGCGACGGCATCGGCGAGCTCGGGATCGAGCGCCCCGCCCCCGGCGAGGTTCTCCTGGAACTTCTCGAACATCTCATCCGAGAGCCGTTCGCGCTGGACCGTCTCGGAGAAGACGTTGACGCCGAAGGGGTCGTTCTCGGGCAGGGTCAGGTCGGACGCGCCCAGCGCCTCGCCGTTGGAGCTCCACTGGGCTGCGGTCACGTTCTGCTGGCGGATACGGGTCATCGGATCTTCAATCCCTCGCTTGCGTCGCGCCCTGGTCGCCAGGCGCGTTGGTTTGTCGTTCTAACTCCCTGAAGCAGGCCAGAGCAGCCTAATGCCAGAGCCGACCCGATGCCTTTGTACGGCGGTACAAGGTTCGCCCTCCGGCCTTGTCCCAAGCGTAGCCCTCCGTGGGCCGCTATCCCTGGAGCAGGCCCAGGGGGTGGCGCAGGCGGAAGCCCCGCCCGTCGCGCAGGTCCTCGCTCCAGCCGGGACCGGAGCGATCGCCGTCCGCCGTCATCGAGGTGTCCCAGCGAAGGCCGGCGATCACCGCGTAGACGTGGTCGCGGTTGGCGTAGATCCGCACCCAGCTGCCGGCGCCGCCACCGCCCCAGCGCATGAAGCCGGTCGAGTCGAGCGGAGAGTCCAGCAACCCGGCCGCGTGCATCACGTAGCTGACCGACCCCGAGCAGTCGTAGCCACGCGAGTTCCAGTTCCGATGGCCGCCGCCCCAGCGGTAGGGACGGTGGCGGATGTGGTTGGCGGCCGCGATCATCTTCCTGACCGTCGGCGGGGCCGAGGCGGGGGCGATCGCGCGCCCGCCGGGAGTCAGCTCCGCGGTCGGCACCTTGGCCGAAGCCGCGGCCGGCAGGACGAGCGCCGCGCAGGCGGCGGCGATCGCGAGCATGAGAGATCCCCTGCGCATGAAAGGTCCCTATCGGCAGCGGGGTGTGACGACTTGAGGCCGAGGTCGGGCCCCGGCCCTGCGGCGGCCGCGGGTCTCCCTATAGCCTCCCGTCTCCCGCGGCCCGAGCCGCTCCACAAGCCATAACGGAGGAATCTTCAGCCAATGTTCGTCTCCAAGGCCGCCGTCGTCGGCGGCGGCACAATGGGCGGCGAGATCGCGCAGGCGATCGCCGCCGCCGACATCCCCGTCGTCGTCAAGGACATCGACCAGAAGTTCGTCGACGCTGCCGTCGACAAGGCAAAGGCGGTGACCGAGGGCCAGCTCGGCCGGTTGGTCAAGAAGGAGAAGATCAGCCAGGAGCAGGCCGATGCCCGGCTGGGCGAGGTGATGGGGCTGATCACGGGCACCACCAGCTACGAGGAGTTCGGCGACGTCGACTTCGTCGTCGAGGCGGTGCCGGAGAAGATGGCGATCAAGCAGTCGGTGTTCCGGGAGATCGACGCCGCGACGCCGGGCCACGCGATCCTCTCCTCCAACACCTCCTCGCTCTCGATCACCGAGATCGGTGAAGCGACCCTGCGCGCCGACAAGGTCGTCGGCTTCCACTTCTTCTATCCGGCGTCGGTGATGCCGCTGGTCGAGGTGATCGTCGGCGAGGACACCTCGCGGGAGACGGCCACCGCCGCCTACAACTTCGCCCAGGCGATCAAGAAGCAGCCGATCGTCTGCGGCGAGGTCCCCGGCTTCGTCGTCAACAAGATCCTGATGGCGACGATCGGCGAGATCTGGCGAGCGCAGGAGGACCAGGGGCTCTCGCTGAAGGCGATCGACGAGGCGATCGCGGCGGCGCAGGTGGCGCCGATGGGGCCGTTCTTCCTGACCGACCTGCTCGGCCTCGACACCGTCCTCCACGTCGCCGAACACCTCAACCAGTCCTACGGCGAGACCTTCTACGTCCACAGGGGCCTCCAGGGGCTGGTCGCCGACGGCAAGCTCGGCGCCAAGAGCGGCGGCGAGGGCTTCTTCAAGGACGGCGAGCAGACGATCCCCGGCGACGCCGACCCCGACGCCGAGGAACTGGTCGCGATGTTCACCTGCCGGGCCCTGATCGAGGCCTGCCTGCTGGTCGAGGAAGGCGTCTGCTCGGTCCGCGACATCGACCTCGGAATGATGGCCGGCGCCGGCCTCGATCCCCGTAAAGGACTGCTGCCGCCGTTCTGGAAAGCCGACGTCGAAGGCCTCGACAAGGTCCTCGAGCAGATCGAGATCCTGGAGGAGAAGCACGGCGAGCGCTTCGCGGCGCCGGTGACCCTGAAGCGGCTCGTGGCCCAGGGCCGCCTCGGGCTCGCCTCCGGGCAGGGCTTCTACCCCTACCCGCAGCCCGACGAGGGCGAGCAGCCCGACACGGTCAAGCTCGAGACCCGCGGCGACGTCGCGATCGCCTGGCTGGCGAACGCGCCGATGAACGCGATCTCGCCCGACGTGATCCGCGACCTCGCGACCGTCTGGGAGCGGGTCAAGGCGAACGACGGGGTCGGGGCGATGGTGATCGCCTCGAGCGTCCCGATCGTCTTCTCGGCCGGCGCCGACATCAAGGCGTTCACGCAGATGGACGAGAAGGGTGGCGAGGAGCTGCTCCATACCGCCCACTCGCTGCTGCGCGAGTTCGGCACCTCCCGGGTCGCGACCGTCGCCGCGGTCAACGCGATCGCCTACGGCGGCGGTTGCGAGCTGGCGATGTCCTGTGACGTGCGGATCGGGGCGGAGGCCGCGGTCTTCGGCCAGCCCGAGATCAACCTCGGGATCATTCCCGGCTTCGGCGGCACCCAGCGCCTGCCGCGACTGGTCGGCGAGAACAAGGCGCTGGAGATGAACCTCACCGGCGATGCGATCCTCTCCGAGGAAGCCCTCGAGTTCGGCCTCGTCAACCGCCTCGTCCCCGACCATGAGCTGCTGGAGACGGCGCTGATGTGGGCCGGGAAGCTGGCCGGCCAGGCGCCCGTCGCCAAGGAGCTGATCAAGGGTGTCTCCCACAAGGGCGACATCGAGGCCGGGATCGAGGCCGAGAAGCAGGGCTTCGCGACTGCCTTCGCGAGCGAGGACGCCAAGGAGGGCATCTCCGCCTTCCTCGGCAAGCGGAAGCCGAAGTGGAGCGGCAGGTAGCGACGACGGCCGACGCGGCCGGGCTCGCCGAGCTGATCGGCGGGTCCGGCCGCACCGTCGCCCTGACAGGCGCCGGCGTCTCGGTGCCGTCGGGGATTCCCGACTTCCGCACGCCGGAGACGGGGCTGTGGGCGAACGTCGACCCGATGGAGGTCGCCCACATCGACGTCTTCGAGCGCGATCCCGCCCGCTTCTGGTCCTACTACCGGCCGCGCTTCCACTCGCTCGGCGACAAACGGCCGAACCGGGCCCACGAGGCGCTCGCCGAGCTCGAGGCGCGCGGCCTCCTCGACGGCGTGATCACCCAGAACATCGACCGCCTCCACCGCGCCGCCGGCTCCGAGCACGTTGTCGAGGTCCACGGCTCGATCGAAACCTCGAGCTGCACGAGCTGCGCCGCCTCCTACGGGCTCGAGGAGGTCGATCGACTCTTCGACGAGAGCGGCGTCGCGGTCTGCTCCGCCTGCGAGGGGGCGGTCAAACCCGATGTCGTCCTGTTCGGGGAGATGCTGCCGGAGAGCGCGATGGCCGAGGCGACGAGGCTCGCCGAAGGCGCCGACCTGATGCTCTGCATCGGCTCCTCGCTGGCGGTCTTCCCGGCGGCCGGCCTGCCGCGCCTGACCCTCGAGGCCGGCGGCAGGCTGGCGATCGTCACCAAGGGCCCGACTCCCTACGACGGCGCCGCCACGGTCAAGCTCGATGGCGAGGTCGACGAGGAGCTCGCCGCCGCCCTGGCGGCTCTCGGCTAGCGATGGCGCTGCCGACCGCGGTCGTCTTCGACAACGACGGGCTGCTGCTCGACACCGAGTCGGTCTGGACCCGGGCCGAGCAGGACCTCTTCGACCGTCGCGGGCTCGAGTTCACCCCGGCCGACAAGCGCGAGCTGGTCGGCACCTCGGCCGAGATCGCCGGCCGGGTTCTGGAACGGCGCCTCGGCGAAGCCGGCCGCGCCGCGGCGCTGATCGAGGAGCTCAACGAGCTCGTGATCGCCGAGCTCGAGCACGGGGTGGAGGCGATGGTCGGTGCCGCCGACCTGCTCCATTCGCTGCGCGAGCGCGGCACGCCGATCGGCCTGGTCTCGAACTCGCCGCTCCTCTTCGTCGAGCGCTCGTTGCAGATCGTCGGCTTCGAAGATCGCTTCGACGTCGTCGTCAGCGCCCACGAGGTGGCGGCCCCGAAGCCAGCCCCCGACCCATATCTCGAGGCCTGCGCGCGACTCGGTGTCGCCCCCGGCCCGGAAGTGGTCGCCCTCGAGGACTCGCCGACCGGCGTCGCCTCCGCCCGCGCCGCCGGCCTCACCGTGATCGGCGTCCCCTCGGTCGAGGGGGTCGCCCTCGAGGAGGCCCACGAGATCGCCGAGAGCCTGATCGACGGCGTCGTCTCCCGCCGCCTCGTCCTCTAGCCGCCCCGCCGCGACCGACCCGCGGTTTTCGCGGTCAGCCGCCGCGGAGGACGCGGCGGCGGCGCAGGATCCGCTCGGCGACCGCGACGGTGTCCTCGACCTCGCGGGCGCGGTCCCGTCCCAGGTCCCCGCTCAGCGCCTCGGTGGCGGCTTCGCCGACCGCTTTACGGCGCTCGGCGAGAACCGCCATGTCCTCGCCGTGGCCTGGGTCCGAAAGGGCGCCGTCGAGCTCGACCAACACCGCCTCGAGGCCCACCCGGAGCTGGAGCGCGGCCTCACGCTCGCGACCGGCATCGAGGTCGGCGCGGGCGCGCAGGATCATCGTCTCGCAGGCGTCGATCCGCTCGCGTCCCCCCAGCACCGCCGCGACGCGCTCCTGGGGCCGCAGCTCCTCCTCGCGCAGGCGCCGGCGGGACGCCCCGGACGCGTGGACGTCGATCCGTTCGGCACGCGTGAACCTGCCCCGGGCGACCTCCTCGCCGCTGCCGAAGCCGATCCGCGCGAGGATCCCCGCGCGCGGAGTCAGCTGCCGCGGCAACGGGTCGAGGCCCGCTGCCGCCTGGGCGTGGAGCGCCCGGTTGAGCAGCAGGATCGCTTCCTCGAGGAGCGCATCGGTGGCCGCCTCCGAGGCGAGGGTGTCATGCAGCCATCGCTGCGCCCCCTCCTCGCCGTCGAAGGGCTCCGAGGCACGGACCACGGTGACCCTTCCGAGCGGCACCTCGGGCGCCTCCGAGCCCGCCGGCTCGGGCCGCGAGCGGCGCCGCCGGCGGCTCGGCGCCGCGGTGGCGGACAGCGATTCCACCACCAGCACGCGTTGTTCGGCGGCCTCGGCGTCGGCGCGGGCCAGATAGCGGCCGTCGGCGACCCCGATCGTGCCGGCAAAGTCGAACTGCGTGAATCCGAAGAGCTGGGTCAGGGGACCCGATTCTCCCGAACCGGCTCAGTCGCCGCTGGAAGTGCCGCCGGACTTCTTCGTCGCCGCCGGCGCGGCCTTGTCGGGCAGCGCCGCGTCGGAGGGCTTGGTCGCCACTTCGGGATTCTCGATTTCACCGAGACGCCCGACCAGGCGCTGCCACTGATTCGGTTTGAGCAGCTGGACGAAGCGCGAGTTGCCGCTCCCACCCAGCGGGCTGTAGCCGATGTGGACGTGGTCGGCGTGATCGCCCATCGCGAAGCTGGGGCCGCCCAGTTCCTGGAGCGAGATCAGCTCGTCCGGGGTCAGGTTCCCCTGTAGGCGCAGGACCGAGCGGAGCAGTTCTTCGGTGATCGAGCCGGGGCCCTGGTTGCCGAGGACAGGGATGCCGTTGATCATCGCGATGTCGGCCGCGTTCCCGAACGAGTGGTTCGAGACGTTGCCGTTGGTCGTGATGCTGCCGTAGCGGCCGCAGAGCATCGAGGTGATGGTGAGGCGGAAGCCCTGTTCGGAGAGGTAGGCGAGCGACGCCAGCAGGCGGCGGTCGATCTGGCCGGCCCGGACTTCGACCCGGTCGCATTCGGACAGCTCGATCTGATCGTCGGCCAGGACCCGACGCTGGAGGGCCTCCTTGGAGAGCAGGAGGACCCCGGCGCCGCTGAGGCGCGCCGCCAGCGCCTTGTTGCCTTTCGCGCGGTAGATCGCCGTCGCCTCGAGCAGCTTCCAGCCGTCGAGGATCGGCTTCGGGTCGATCCTCGGCGCCCCGCGGCCGGCCGGTCGGATCGAGAAGTTGATGTGGGGGTCGATGTCTCCCCGGTCGGCGGCGACCCGCGCCAGCACGGTCCCGGCGATCACCTTCGAACCCGGCTTCAGCTCCCCGCGGGAGCCGGCCGAGGCGGCGCTGTCGACATCGTCGCGGGCGCGCTCCTGGGCGCCGGTGGCGGCGCGCCCCGGGTTGGCGAAGAGCCGGGGGCGGATGTTCTCGCTGTCGACCGCGACCCGCTTCTCCTGTCCGGTCGGCATCACGACCCGGCGGTTCTCGCGGACGATCTTGCCGAGCTCGGCGTAGGTGTAGCGGTTGCCGTAGGCATCCTCGAGGACGACGTAGTTGCCGAGCCGCTTGGAGTGGCCGAATTTCCGGATCACCCCGTCGTTGACGGCGACGACCGGCGAGCCCTCGGCGGCGAAGATGTTGATCCCGCGGCGGGTCGGCGAGGAGGCGATGACCTCGGCGGCGTTGCCGTAGTCCTCGCGCTCGTCCGGCGTCGCCCGCTTCAGCGCCGCCCGGGTCGAGATGTCGTCCGAGTAGCTGGCGTCGGCGGCGATCGGGAAGTGGGCGCCCTCGGTCAGGCCGGTGAGCGACGCGACCAGGTCGGTCGGGAGCTTGCCGTAGGCGCGGGCGTAGAGAAGGACCTCCTGGACGTACCAGTCGGCGTGGTTGTAGGCGAAGATCGCGCCGTAGAGGTCGTCGGTGCCGCCCGCCGCCTTCAGGTAGTTGGCGGCGGCGCAGATCGCGTCGACCGGGTTGTATGGATCGCGGCGACCGTCGCCGTTGGCATCGACCCCGTACATCTCCCAGCTCGAGGGGATGAACTGCATCCAGCCCATCGCGCCGGCGGTGGAGACGTTGAGGTTGGTGCCGAACGCGGTCTCGATCTTGTTGATCGAGGCAAGCACCTGCCAGGGGATTCCGTACTCGGTTCCGCAGGCCTGGTAGATCGGCAGCAGGAACGGCGGGATCTCGAACGAGTCGATGATGAAGTTGGGGACTCCGATCGGCGCCGGGCCGAACGGGGCGATCGTCGCCATCGGGTTGGCGCCGGTGGGGGAGCCGCCGTCGCCGAAGGCCGAGCCGCCGCTGACGCCGGCCGCGGGGGGCTGGTCGCCGGCGGTCGCCGGCGGTGCGCTGACACCGCCGCTGACACCGCCGCCGCCGCTGACGTCGCCGAGGTTGTCGTTGCGCTTTGCCCGATCACCGGACTCGATCCCGCTGCCGTCGATCGCCATCCCTGTCTCGACCCCGGGTTGAGGGTTTGGCTCAGCCGGTGCGGTGGTCGGGGTTCCGGCTTCGACCGGCGCCGGGACCGCGGGAGCCGTCGCTTCCCCCGCCTCTTCTTCGTCGGCCGGGTCGGCGCAGTCGGCGTCTTCGAGGTCGACGAGGGCGTCGCCGTCGTCGTCGATCTGGTTGGAGCAGGCGGGAACGGTGGGAGCTTCCGCGGCGGGGGCAGGGCTCGCGGGCAGGACCGGGGCGAGACCGTCGACGGGGCCCTGGGCGTCGCCCGAAGGATCGGCTCCGGCCCAGCCGACACCGACAGCAGTCGCGAGCGCGAAGCTGAGCGCGGCAATCGTCAGTGCGAGCTTTTGTCTCATCCCAGTGCGCCCCCCCACTGCAGGCGACCACAAGCTACCCACTCCCAGGGGGGTCCGCAACGCACGCGGGCGCCCCCCAACATGCCCTTAATCATGGTTTCCGCCACGCATGAGGAGCAGCAGGTTTACAGCTTGCCCGGATGCGCTCGTTAAGCTGCCCTCGATGGAGCCCGACTTCGATCACGAGGAGAGCCTCAGGGCTCGCTCCGAGCAGGCGATCGGGGAGGTGGCCCAGGCGCTTCTCGACAGCCAGGTGCTGGAGAACGCGGTGGCCGCCGCGTTCGGCGCCCGTGAGAAGGCGCTCGAGGCGCAGCACGCGGCGATGAAGGCGCTCGACCTACCCTCGGCGGGAGACCTGGAACGGCTCGAGAGGCGGGTTCGCTCGTTCTCGCAGCGACTCGAGGACATCGAGGACCAGATCGACGACCTGACCCGCGAGGTCGGCCGGATCAGGCGCGACTCTAAACCTTCAGTAGAGGGTTAGGTAGAGGGTTCGAGGGCGGCCGCCGCGGCGGCCCCGGCGCGTCTCGCCGCCGAGTCACGAACCTCGTCGTCGACGACGACGCCGCCGAGCCCCTCGACCACCACCAGGATCGCCGCGGCGGCGATTCCCAGCTCGCGTCCGCGCGCGAGGACGGCGACCGTCTGCATGTCGGCGGCGTCGACCGCGGCCGGGAGGTCGGGGAGGTGGGGGGGCGAGTCGAAGCTGGTGACGACTCCCGCGTGGACGCCCTCGCCGAGCGAGTCGCGCAGTCGATCGGAAAGCTCCCGATCGGGTTCGACCGGCTCGCCGGCGGCGACCCCGAAAGCGGCCGCCGAGCCCGGCGAGGCGATCGCCCTCGCGACCAAGATCAGCTCGCCGGCCCGGTCGGCTGCTGCGCAGGATCCGACCCGCACGACACGCTCGACCCCGAGCTCGGCGAGGTCGGCGAGCACCAGCGCGGCGCTCGGGCCCCCGATCCCGGTCGATTGGATCGTCAGCTCCGAGCCCCCGGTCGTGCGGCCGCTGTAGCCCCAGAGACCGCGGGCGTGGTTGCACATCTTCGGCTGCTCGAGCAGCTCCTGGGCGAGCAGCAGCGCGCGGCCGGGGTCGCCGACGACGACGGCGCTAGTGGCGAACGAGTTTGTCGGCCGAAGCCTCTTGGGCGGCATCGGAGCCGGACCCTAGTGCCCGGCCCTCGCCGTCGGCTGCCGGCGCGGGCTCGTTGCCGTCGCCGTTCCGCTCGGCGGCCAGGCCGCGCTCGTGGGCCTCGATCGTCTTGCGCAGCTCCCGCTTCCGCATCCACTCGGCGGCGAAGTAGCTGCCGACCACGAAGGCGAAGGCGATCACCTGGGCGCCGAGCGTCTCGACGGTCGGATAGATCCCGAGCCAGGTCCCCATCCAGAGCGGCAGTTCGATTTCGATCGGAGTGATCGAGAGCCAGCCGACCCCCTGCATCGTCCGCGCGGTGTTGCCGACCAGGACGACGAGGACGAGGGCGATCAGGACGCCGGTCGCGATCAGCATCTTCTTGTAAGGGAGCTTGCGCTCCAGCGCGAAGGTGATCGCGCCGACGATCGCGGTCAGGACCAGCCCCAGCGAGACCCCGGCGAGGACGACGCCGGTCCCGGAGCTGAGCTGGAGGGCCTGGAGGAAGAGGACGGTCTCGAAGCCCTCGCGGAAGACGCTCGTGAAACCCAGGGTGTAGAGGCCGGCGACGGTCGCGGCCCCGGCTCCGGTGACGACGGCGGCGCCGGTCAGCGCCTTGCCGCGGTCGCGGTGGCCCTTGATCCACTCGGTCCAGTAGACGCGATGGAAGAACCAGTTCATCACCAGGAGGAGGACCGCGATCGCCACCAGGCCGACCACCGCCTCGAGTTTCTCGCCGTATTTGGACAGCGAGTCGAGCAGGAGGATGCCGAGCAGGAACATCACGGCGCTGGCCGGGATCGCCAGCAGCGCGCCGCGGTAGACCGGCCGCCGCAGCCGCTCGCGCGGGCCGATCATGCTGGCGGTGATCGCCGCCAGGATCAGGATCGCCTCGAGTCCCTCGCGGAAGACGATCAGGGCCGAGTTGGTGATCGTGGTGAGGGCGCTGGCGCCGTCCCCGGTGACCGCGCGCGAATCGTCGAGCTTTTCGTCGAGGTCGAGGCGGGTTTCGCGGATCTCGGTGATCGGCGCGTTGTCGGCGACCAGGTTGGCGAGGCCCTTGTCGCCGTCCGCGCCGTACCAGATCAATCCCTCGATTTCGAGCGCGAGCTGGGTGTCGAAGGCACGCAGCTTCAGCTCCGGCCCGAACTCGAAGAACCCGTAGGCCGCCAGTCGCGCCTGCTCCGCCGACTGGTACTGGCCGGCGCTCGCCGCGGCTTCGAGCTGGTCCAAGGAGATGTCGACGAGTTCGTAGTCGGCTTCGTCGCCGCCTTCGCTCCAGCGCTCGGGGGCGATCCGTTCGACTTCGGAGCGGGAGCGCTCCTGGGCGGCTTCGATCTCCTCCTGGTCGACCACCGACCTGCCTTCCTGGGCAGCGTCGACGTCGAGCCGCAGTTCCTCGTGGGCGGCCCTGATCCGGGCGACGGCGGCCGGGTCGATCTCGAGCAGGAAGGGCTCGAGGTCGGAGAAGGCGGCTTCGACGCCGTCCATGAAAGCCACCGCCTCCTGGATCTCGAACGGGACGGTCACGCGGTTGTCGCTGGTGCCCTTGTCGAACTCTTTCGGAACCAGCTCTTCGAAGCGTTCCAGCTGACTGGCCCGGTTGATCTGCTCTTCGGGGGTCAGCGGCGCCGCGGTGAAACCCTCGAGGTCGGCTTCGACGCGCGCGCGGGCGGCCTCGAAGCCCTTCGCGTCGGCCCCGGCCCCGGCCGCCGCCAGCCGTTCGAAGTCGCGGTTCGTCTCCGCGCGTTCCCGGCCGCCTCGCTGCTCGCCGTACTCCGGGGCGATCGCCTGCCAGTAGCCGTGGACGATCGCCGCGGTTTCGGCGAAGCGGCCGCCGAAGCCGCGTTCCGCCGCCTGGCCGGCTTCGTCGAGGTTGGTCAGCAGCCGGGCCTGGAAGCTGTCGAGCAGATCCTTTTCGATCTGGAGGACCGTCTCGTGGCGGCTGATCTCTTCTGCCTCGAGCTTTTCCAGGGCTTCGGTCCCGTTCACCCCGGGCCGCGTGAAGCGTGTCGTCTTGCGGAAGTCGCGGATCTGCATCCAGCTGCGTGCTTCGGCGATATCGCCGCGCGAGGCCGCCGCGACGGCGACCGCCATCGCCCCGCGCCGCAGCGCCGCGGTTATCTCGCCGCGGCGGGCGGCGAGGCCGACTTCGTCGCCCCGCGCGGCGGCGCGACGGGCCGCGGCGAGCGCTGCCTCGATCTCGGCGAGCTCGCCGGGGGCGGCGGCCGCCAGGCCGGCGCGAAGGGGACCGCGCAGGGGCGCCGCGGCGCTCCCGACGGCCTCGCCGCCGTCTTCGCCGAAGAGCTGTCGGGTCTGCGCCTCGGCGAGGTCGGCGCGGATCGAGTCGGCCGCCTGCCAGGGCGGCTGGGCGGACGCGAGCTGGGCAGGGGCGAGCAGGGCCGCCGACGCGAGGAATATCGCGACGACGGCCCTCAAATCCCTACCCCTCCTGCAGTTCGATTTCGAGCTGCTTCGCCGCCTGCGTCACCTGGCCGGCGATCGCCTCGGCCTGGGATTGGGCCTGGGCGCCGAGCGCGTCGGCCTGCTTGGCGGTGAACTTCTCCCCTTCGGCCTCACGGTCGCGGAGGTCGGAGGCGAAGGCGACCAGGCTTTCCAGTTCCTTCTGGGTCTGCTTGGCCTGCTGCGGGTTCTCGGCGGCGATCGCCGGCTCCATGCCCTTGTAGGTGACGAGGATGCCGCTGAGGATGTCGGCGATGTCGGAGAGCCGCGAGGTGGCGACGAACCCGAGTTCGGAGGCGCCCTCGCCGGCGATGAAGCGCGAGTTTTTCCAAGCTTCGAAGTACTCGCTCATCGTCGGGGTCATGATCACGATCGAGGTCAGGGCGTCGGAGGAGGTCGGTTCGAACTCCTGCGCGTCTTCGTCGAGGCTCTTGGCCTGAGCGGCGAATTCATCGAGCGTCGCCTTGTAGATGTCGGCATCGGGCAGGCCCTCGCCGAACTCGACCTTGCCGTCGCCGTCGACGTCGGGCTTGGTGCCCTTGGCCTGGAGATCCGGGTTGGTCCCGTAGAGCGCGGTCTCGGTCAGGAAGAACAGGTTCCCCGGCTGCTTCATGGTCTTCCCGGAGGGAGTCGTGAGCGAGAAGGAGACGGCGTCTTCTGGTGTGGAGGCGTCGGATCCGGCGTCGATGTCGACGTCGTAGTGGGCGAGACGGGGCACGCCGGCGACGATCCCCTCCATCTGCTCGTAGGCGGGGTTGGCGACGACGAAGACTTCCTTCGAGTGATCGAGGATCTCCTCGACCTCGTCTCCGTGCTCGGCGAGCAGACGGTCGTAGTCGAAGTTCACCGATTCGGCGAGGTCGTGGTACTCCTCGGCGTCGGCCTGGAGCAGTTCGACCTGCTCGACGAGTTCGGCCGAGTGGTCGGTGAGGTAGGTCTTGACCGGTTCCAGCTGGGCGGTCGAGGCCGAGCTCGTCGTCTCCCCATCGTCGCTGCTGCCGCAACCGGCGGCGAAGGGCACAGCGACGGCCATCGCGCCGAGCGCGACCGCGAGCTTTGGACTGAACTTCATCTGTTCGATGCCTCCTGAGATAAGGGGAGCCTACTTAGGGCTCCCTAAAGATTCGGACTTAGGGAAACCTAACGGAATCCGATCGTCGAAGTCGGGATTGGGGTCCTGGGCACGGGCCGTCCACTGGTGAGAAACCCGGCGGCGGGATTTCGTCCACCTGTCTAAACACATCGATCCGGCCCCTTCATAGCTTGGCCTCATTCGCCAAACGCGACCACCGGGGGCCTGCTCCCGATGGGCAAGGAGGATGTTCGATGAAGAAGAAGTTGGGCCTTGCCGCGCTTTTCGCGGCTTTCGCCGCCCTGATCCTGCCGGGGGCGGCATCCGCGGCATCGATCAGCGAAGTGTCGGGCCTCGTCGGGGAAAAGACCTCGGAGCTCGACATGGTCTGGGTCGCCGTCGCCTGCGTGCTCGTGTTCCTGATGCAGGCCGGCTTCATGTTCCTGGAGATCGGCTTTTCGAGACAGAAGAACGCCGGCACGGGGGTCGCCAAGGTCCTCGTCAACTTCGCGATCGTGACGATCGCCTGGTGGGTGCTGGGCTACGGGATCGCCGAAGGTGGCGGCAACGACCTCTTCGGGACCAGCGGGTTCTTCTTCCACTTCGATCAGACGATCGGGCAGGGCGAGGAAGCGTTCAACGTCGCCGGACCCGACGCGATGCTGATGCTCTACGGGCTCGCCTTCTGCGCGGTCTCGCTGGCGATCGTCTGGGGGACGACCCTGGAGCGGATCAAGTTCGGCGCCTACGTCATCTACGCGGCGGTGTTCGGAGCGATCATCTACCCGCTGGTCGCCCACGCGGTCTGGGGCGGCGGTCTGCTCTCCGACATCGGTGGCAAGCCGGTCATGGACTTCGCCGGTTCCTCGGTGGTCCACCTCACCGGCGCGGTCGGCGCCCTGGCGGCGCTGCTTCTGCTCGGCCCCCGCAAGGGCAAGTACGACGCGAGCGGCAATCCCCGGGTGATCCCGGGCCACTCGATGCCGCTGGTCGGCCTCGGCGTGATCATCCTCTGGATCGGCTGGTTCGGGTTCAACGGAGGCTCGACATTCGAAACCTCCGGCTCGTTCTTCGGCGAGGTGATGCTCAACACCCAGCTGGCGGCAGCCGCCGGGGTGATCGGTGCCTCGATAGCGGTCTGGCTGAAGAGCAGGACGCTGGACGTCGGCATGGCCGGCAACGGAGCGATCGCCGGCCTCGTCGGCATCACCGCTCCGTCCGGGTTCGTCGAGTACTGGGCGGCGCCGATCATCGGCATCTTCGCCGGGTTCCTCGTCGTCTACGCGGTGCTGGCGATCGACAAGGTCCTCGACGACCCGGTCGGCGCCCTCTCGGCGCACGGCCTGGCCGGCATCTGGGGGACGCTCGCGGTCGGCATCTTCGCCTCGCCGCGACTGATCGTCGAAGGGGCCGGGCCGGGCATCTGGTACGGCGTCTTCGGGGACGAGCCGCTCGGCACCGCGCTCGGGCAGCTCGGGGTGCAGGCCTGTGCGGTCGTGTTCACGTTCGTGGTGGTGTTCGCGATATCGATCGCGACCTTCGCCGCGATCAGGGCGACGATCGGTCTGCGTGTCTCCGAGGAGGAGGAGGAAGCGGGGCTGGACATCAGCTCGCACGGCATGTACGGGTATCCGGAGAACTTCATCCCGGAGCCGGAGTACTCGACGGGCCTGCCGAGCACCATGGGCCCGATGGCCACCCCCGCTCCAGCAGTGAGTCCGATGTCAACAACCGAGTCCGCGTAGGAGGGCCGAGCGCATGAAAAAGATCGAAGCGTTCATCCGCCACGAGGCGTTCGAGCCGATCAGGGCCGAGTTGCTCGACAGGGGATTTCCCTCCCTGTCGATGCTCGAGGCCAAGGGCTCGGGTCGCCAGAAGGGGATCGTCGAGCAGTACCGCGGCTCGACCCTCACCGTCAACGTCCGGCCGAAGCTGAAGCTGGAGATCGTGGTCGAGGACAAAGACAAGCCGCTGGTCGTCGAGACGATCCTCAAGCACGCCCGCACGGGCGAGGTCGGCGACGGCAAGATCTTCGTCCTACCGGTGGAGGAAGCGATTCGCATCCGCACCGGCGAGGACGGAGAGCCGGTGTTGCAGTCGCACTCCGAAGAGGAGATCCCGGCGTAACGCGGGGGGCGGGAGCCGCCGGGGGGTCTTCAGAACGCGCCTTTGGCGCTGAGTGTTCTGAAGACCCCCCGGCCGGCTCCCGCCGGCCCCGCTCGCCTCTGGAGGGGTGCGGCCCCGCTCGCCGGGGCGAGGAGTACTAGCCTCGATCTCGTGGCCGGCGAAGAGCGCATCTCCCTGAGTGAGGCCTCGCGTCGCTCGGGGGTCTCTCCGAACACGCTCAAACGCTGGGCCGAGGAGAAGGTGATCCCGGTTCGCAGGGGACGCTGGACGGCGGCGGCCGCCGCCCAGGCGCGGGTCGTGGCGCGGATGCGCGAGCGCGGCCACAGCCTCTCGGAGCTGCGCAAGGCCGGCCGAGAGGGGAGGCTCTCGTTCGGGTTGGCCGAGGATCTCTTCCCACGGCCCGAGGGCAAGGTCACGGTCGAGGAAGTCTCCGCGGAGACCGACCTCGAGCCGGAGCTGATCGAGCGGATCCTGGTCATCCTCGGCACCCCGCTCGAACGCGAGCGCCTGCTCGACCCGACCGACGTCGAGGCGCTGCGTCACTGCGCCAGGGTGCTGGACGCAGGCTTTCCGCTCGTCGCCTTCCTCCAGCTGGTCCGCGTCTACGTCCAGAGCCTGCGGCGGATCGCCGACGCCGAGGTCCGCCTCACCCACCTCTACGTGCACGAACCGATGATCCGCGACGGAATTCCCGAGCTCGAGATGGCCGAGAGCCTGGGCGGGCTCGCCGCCGACGTCCTGCCTCTGGCGGCGCCGCTGACCGAGTATCTCCACGCCCGTTACCTGCGCTTCTATCTCGAGCAGGACGTTGTCGGGCACATGGAGCGTGAGCTCGGCTCCGAGACCGCCCAGATCGCCCAGCTGCCGGTCGGGCTCTGCTTCATCGACCTGACCGGGTTCACCCGCTACACCGAGGAGGAGGGCGACCTCGAGGCGCTCGACGTCGTCGAGACCTTCGTCGCCGCGGTCGAGTCGACGCTGCCGCCCGACGCGACGATCGTGAAGACGATCGGCGACGAGGTGATGGTCGTCTCGCCCGACCCGCGGACGCTGACCGAGTGGGCGGTCGACTTCCTCGATCGCTTCCCGACCAGGCCGCGCCCGCGGGTCGGGATCCACTACGGGGACGCGGTCTACCGCGACGGCGACTACTTCGGCAGCCACGTCAACCTCGCCCACCGCGTCGTCAACCGCGCCCATGCCGGCGAGCTGCTCGCCACCGACCGCGTCCTCGAAGCGGTCGAAGGTCGCGAGGGGCTCCGGTTCGAGCCGATCGGCGAGGTCAGCCTCAAGGGGTTCCCCGAGCCGACCGCCCTCTTCGTCATCGATCGCGCGCCCTAGCGGTGTCGGGCGGCGCCGCGGAAGAGGTCCTCGAACGCGTTCGCGAGACAGGGCTGCTGCGGCCTGAGAGCAGGTTGGTGGCGATGCTCTCCGGCGGTCGCGACTCGACCTGCCTGCTCGACGTCGCCGTCAGGGTCCTCGGCGCCGGGGCGGTGTCCGCCCTCCACGTCGACTACGGGCTGCGCGACGACTCCGACGCCGACCGGGCGCACTGCGCGGCGCTGTGTCAGCGGCTCGGGGTCGAGCTCGTCGTCGAGCGGCCGCTGCGGCCCGAGGGCCCGGGCAACCTCCAGGCCTGGGCCCGCGACACCCGCTACGCCGCCGCGGCGGCGCTGGCCTCCGCCGCCGACGCCGCGATCGCCACCGGACACACCGCCGACGACCAGGTCGAGACGATCCTCTACCGGCTCGCCTCGTCCCCGAGCCGGCGGGCGCTGCTCGGGATGAAGCCCGTCGACGGCAGGTTGCTGCGGCCGCTGCTCGGGGTCACCCGGGCCGAGACGACCGCCTACTGCGAGCAGCGCGGACTCGAGTGGCGCGAGGACCCCACCAACGAGGAGAGCTCCTTCGCCCGCAACCGGATCCGACACGGCCTCGCGAAGGGTCTGGCGGAAGTTCATCCCGCCGCCGCCGCCAACGTCCTTCGCACCGCCGAGCTCCTGCGCGAGGAGGCCGAGGTCCTCGACGACCTCGTCGCCGCCGAGCTCGACGGCTCCGGCGACGCCCCGCGGGGCGCGATCGCCCATGAGCGCCTGGTGGAGCTTCCCCCGGCGCTGCGGCGGCTCGTCGTCCAGGAGCTCGCCGACGCCGCCGCCGGTCGTCCGGTCGCGGGGGCCGCGCGCCACGCCGAGGAGGTGGCGGCGCTGAGGAGGGGCGGATCGATGATCGATCTCGGCTCCGGGGTCAGGGCCGTGCTGGAGAGCGGCATCATCCGGGCCGAGCAGACCTGACCCTCCTATATCTAGACTGGCCCGGTGGACGACGCGGCCATAGGGGAGACCCTGGTCTCGAACGAGGACCTGCGGCGCCGGGTCTCTGAGCTCGGGACCCAGATCAGCGAGGACTACGCCGGGCGCGACCTGTTCATGGTCGGGGTCCTCAAGGGCGCCGTCCTCTTCCTCGCCGACCTGATGCGCAGCATCGACGTCTCTTGCGAGATCGACTTCATGGCGGTCTCCAGCTACGGCTCGCAGACCGACTCCTCGGGGGTGGTGCGGATCCTCAAGGACCTCGACGCCCCGATCGAGGGCCGCCACGTCCTCATCGTCGAGGACATCATCGACTCCGGGCTCACCCTCCAGTACCTGATGCGCAACCTCAGGGCGCGGGCGCCGGCGTCGCTCGAGGTCTGCGCGCTGCTGACCAAGCCGGAGCGACTGCGGGTCGACCTCTCGCCCCGCTACATCGGATTCGAGATCCCGAACCGGTTCGCCGTCGGCTACGGGCTCGACCACGCGCAGCACTACCGCAACCTCGATTACGTCGCCGCGCTTGAGGCTTAGGGCCGAAACCGCCCTGGTACGCTGATTTTTTGCCCATGAGGCGATTTTTCAAAAGCGCGGCATTCCCGATCGTCCTCGTGGTGATCCTGGCTTTCGTTGCCTCGAAAGTGATCACCGGCGACTCGGGCACCAAAGCGCCGTCCTACAACGAACTGATCAACAAGCAGTCGGGCCTGATCGCCGAAGGCAAGGTCAAAGACGTCGAGATCAACACGAAGGACAACACCCTCGACGTCAAGCTCAAGAACGACGAGAGCTTCTCGACCGGCTACCCGCTCGACACCGAGCAGAGCCTGATCAACCTGCTCGAAGCCAACGACGTCGCGACCGAGGTCCACGGCTCCGGCGGCAGCAGCTGGCTCAACGTCCTCACCTTCATCCTTCCCTTCGTCCTCTTCCTCGCGCTCTGGATCTTCCTCATGAACCAGATGCAGGGCGGTGGCTCGAGGGTGATGAACTTCGGCAAATCGAAAGCGAAGCGGATGTCGGTCGACGCGCCGAAAATCACCTTCCGCGACGTCGCCGGGGTCGACGAGGCCGTGCAGGAGCTGCACGAGATCAAAGAGTTCCTCGAGAACCCGAAGAAATTCCAGAGCCTGGGAGCGCGGATCCCCAAGGGCGTCCTCCTCTACGGTCCGCCGGGAACCGGCAAGACGCTGCTCGCCCGCGCCGTCGCCGGCGAGGCGGGCGTTCCCTTCTTCTCGATCTCCGGCTCCGACTTCGTCGAGATGTTCGTCGGCGTCGGCGCCAGCCGTGTCCGCGACCTCTTCGAGCAGGCCAAGCAGAACTCCCCCTGCATCATCTTCATGGACGAGATCGACGCAGTCGGCCGCCACCGCGGCGCCGGCATGGGCGGCGGCCACGACGAGCGCGAGCAGACCCTCAACCAGCTCCTGGTCGAGATGGACGGCTTCGAGATGAAAGACAACATCATCTTGATCGCCGCCACCAACCGTCCCGACATCCTCGATCCGGCGCTGCTGCGGCCGGGCCGCTTCGACCGCCAGGTCGTCGTCGACCGCCCCGACCGCAAAGGCCGCAAGCAGATCCTCGAAGTCCACACCCGGGGCAAGCCGCTCTCGAAGGCGATCGACCTCGACGCCCTCGCCGGCCAGACCCCCGGCTTCACCGGCGCCGACCTCGCCAACCTGATCAACGAGTCGGCGCTGCTGACTGCCCGGCAGGGCAAACGCGAGATCACGATGCACGAGCTCGAGGAGGGGATCATGCGGGTGATCGCGGGTCCCGAGAAGAAAACCCGCGTCATGTCGGAGAAGGAGCGTCTCGTCACCGCCTACCACGAGATGGGCCACGCGATCGTCGGCCACCTGCTTCCCAACTGCGACCCCGTCCACAAGATCTCGATCATCAGCCGCGGCCAGGCGCTCGGCTACACGATCAGCCTCCCGACCGAGGACAAGTTCCTGACCTCGCGGGCGGAGCTGACCGACACGATGGCGATGACCCTCGGCGGCCGCGCCGCCGAGGAGATCATCTTCAGCGAGATCACCACCGGCGCCTCCAACGACCTCGAAAAGGTGACCGAGACCGCGAAGCAGATGGTGATGCGGTTCGGGATGTCCGAGCGGCTCGGGCCCCGCGTCTTCGGTCACGATCGCGGCCAGCCCTTCCTCGGCCGCGAATTCAGCACCGAACCGGACTACTCCGACGAGATCGCCCGCGAGATCGACGACGAGATCCGCCGCATCGTCGAGGCCGCGCACCAGACCGCCAAGGACATCCTCACCGACAAGCGCAGGGAGCTCGACACGATCTCGAAGATCCTGCTCGAGCGCGAGACGATCGACGCCGAGCAGTTCGTCGCCCTGCTCGAAGGCAAGAGCGAGGACGAGGTCTTCGTCGACGACGACGAGACCCCGGAGACGATCGAGCCGGCCCCCGAGCCCGAACGCGCCCAGCGCGAGGGCGCCCGCCCGATGCCACGCCCCCGCCCCGGCTACGCCGGCGGCGACGCCTCCTAAGCGCCAGCACCACCCGAACCCCTGGAGGTCGAGTGATGAATCGACCACACCAGGGTGTGGTCGATTCATCACTCGACGCCGAGCCTGGTGATGGTCCTTTGGAGGATCGATTTCACGTGGGTGGGGTCGAACACGATCTGGGAATGGGTGAACCGCAGAGTCGTCAGTCCGGCGGCGGTGTGCACCTGGTCGCGGAGGCGATCGCGGGACTGCTGTGCGGGGGTGCGGTGGTAGCGAAGGCCGTCGGTCTCCACGACCAGGCCCAGCGACGGCCAATAGAAGTCGACCTCGAAGCCGTTCAGGAGCCGACCGGTCTCGGCGGGTGGCAGACCAGTCGCCAGAGCCAGAGAGGCGAACCGCCGCTCGAGCTCCGATGCGGTGAGGCGGAACGTGCGATGGTCGAGCAAGGCCCGCAGGCGGGCGACGCCACGGATCCCCCGGTAACGCGCCAACGCTGTCCGCAGCGCCTCGGGGTCCGTGAGATCGAGGCGAACGGCCTCGTTGACGCAGCGCTCGAGTCGTGTCGGGCCGAGAAGGCTCGCCAGGTCGACCAGGGTCCTGACGGGGCCGGTGGTCGGCACCCCGTCATACGCCGTGACGTCGAGCTCCTCGAGCTGCGGGCGGCGGCTGATCCGAAGCCCGGGACGGCGACGGGCCGAACCCGTTCGTACGGTCAGTTCGACGCGCTCGGCTCTCTCCGAGCCGAAGCCCCAGAGCGCGGCGGCGCTGGTGTGGCTCAGGAGCGAATCGGGTCCGCAGCTGAGGACGGCGGCCATCCAGACGCCGCGCTGGGTCAAGCGCCGCGAGCCGACCGCGTAGATCCCGTGCATGACCGGATGGAGCCGTGCCGTGGCGATTCGGTGCTCGATCGACCGGGACGAATAGCCGAGCTCGAGCAGCTGCCGTCGGGCGACGACGCCGTGCTGAGCCTCGGCGAGCCTCCAGACCGCCCCTCCGGCCGCCGAGTGCTGAATCGACCACACCATGCTGGGGTCGATTCATCGGACGGCGAGATTTCTCCCCCCGATGGCGATACTTGGGGAATGACGAAGCTGATGGGGGTTGTCAACGTGACGCCGGACTCGTTCTCGGACGGGGGGCTGTACCTCGAGCCGGAGGCGGCGATCGCGCACGGGGGGGAGCTGGCCGACGAGGGGGCGGAGATCCTCGACGTCGGCGGCGAGTCGACCCGGCCCGGGGCGGACGCCGTTTCCGCCGGGGAGGAGGTGAGGCGAACCGAGCCGGTCGTCTCGGATCTCGCCGGCCTCGGGCACACGGTCTCGATCGATACTTCGAAGCTCGCGGTCGCCGAGGCCGCCCTCGACGCCGGGGCGACGATCGTCAACGACGTCACGGCGCTACGGGCCGAGCCCGAGCTCGCCGAGCTCTGCGCCGACCGCGAGGCGACCGTGGTGTTGATGCACATGCAGGGAAACCCGCGGACTATGCAGGCCGACCCCAGCTACGAGGACGTCGTCGACGACGTCAAGGCCTTCCTCTCCGAGCGGATCGAGGTCGCGAACGCCGCCGGCGTCGCGACCGGTCGGATCTGGCTCGACCCCGGGATCGGATTCGGCAAGACGCTCGAGCACAACCTCGAGCTGCTGCGGCGGCTCGGCGAGCTGCGCGAGCTGGGCCGCCCGCTCGTCGTCGGCACCTCACGCAAGAGCTTCATCGGCAAGGTCGACGGTTCCGACGCCGACGAGCGGATCGGCGGCACGATCGCCTCCTCGATCTACGCCGCCGCCCAGGGCGCCGACGTGCTCCGCGTCCACGACGTCGCCGAGATGGCCCAGGCCGTCAGGGTCGCGGCCGCGATCCTCGGGTAGGTTCAGCTGCGATGGAGTCCCACGGGAACGGAATCGAGTCGAGCGTCGAGGTCGAGATCCGCAACCTCTCGATCTACACCCACCACGGGGTCGGCGATGCCGAGCAGGAGGTGGGACAGCGCCTCGAGTTCGACGTCACCTTCGACGTCCCCGACTGCGACGCCGTCCTCACCGATCGCATCGAGGACACCGTCGACTACGGCGAGGTCTGCGACATCGTCGCCCTCGCCGCGACCGAGCGCAGCTACCGCACCCTCGAGCGGCTCGCCCAGGTCGTCGGCAGCCGGCTGATGGAGCGCTTCAACTGCGAGTCGGTCCGGGTCCGTGCCGCCAAGCCCGAGCCGCCGCTGCCGCTGGCGATCCAGGAGGTCGCCGTCGAGGTCGTGCAGGAACGCTCCGAGGAAGAGGTCGAGGACGAGGAGGACTAGCGATGCGAGTCGGCTACCTGGGACTCGGATCGAACGTCGGAGACCGCCGCTCGCACCTGCTCGCCGCGGTCGAGGCGCTGGATGCGGCCGGGGTCGAGGTCGAGGCGATCTCCTCGGCGTACAAGACCGAGCCGGTCGGGGAGGTCCTCGATCAGCCCGACTTCCTCAACGCCGCGATTCGGATCCGCACCGGACTCGACCCGGAAGCGCTCCTCGACCTCTGCAAGGAAATCGAGGTCGATCGCGGTCGCGCGCTCGATGCTCCCCGGCACAGCCCCCGCCCGCTCGACGTCGACCTGCTGCTGCTCGGCGAGCTCGAGGTCACGACCGACCGGCTCACCCTGCCCCACCGCGAGGTCACGAACCGTCGGTTCGTCCTCGTGCCGTTGCTGGAGCTCGACGCCGATCTGGCCCTGCCCGACGGCACGCGCCTGGCGGGGGTCCTTTCCGCGCTTCCGCCCGGTGAAAGGGTCGAGAAGCTGCCCGCGCCCGCGGACGGCGGCGAGCGGGATCTGCGGGCGTAGCTAGCGCTCGCCCGCCGGAGCGGAGGAGGCGGCCCTGGTGCCCTCGAGCCAGGCGCCGGGGAGGATCGGCGGGACTTCGCCGGGGAAGTGGGGGACGACCCGCTTCGCGTGGCGGCCCGTGGGTCGGTCCTCGATCTCCGCCCTCAGGTCGGCCATCGTCATCGCCAGCCGCACGGTCGGGGCGATCTGGAAGTCGGCCGCGTTGAGCTCCTCGCCGTCGATCGTCCCGGCCGCGATCGCGGCGTCGATCGTGTCGAGCAGCCCGGGGAGGTCGGCCAGCGCCCGGCGGACACCGTCGTCGGTCGAGTCGTTCATCCTCGCCGCGAGGACCACCAGGGGGGCGGAAGACTTGACCGTGACCGAGTTGATCGGGATCCCCAGCCTCGCCCCCTCGCTGAATCCGACCAGCGGCGACATGTCGCGGCGCAGGGCCCACCAGAGGATCTGGCGGATCGGCTGCTGGAGCTCCTCGTCGCCGAAGCGCTCGGCCTCCTCGACGGCGGCCCGCTTCTCGGGATCGGACGGGAACAGGGGCGGCTCGGGGCGCAGCAGCTCGAGCTCGCGGGCGATCGGACGCGAGCCCTGGGTCCGTTTGCCGTCGATCTTGATCGCGGGGACCGTGTTGCCGGGGAACCCGGCGGCCCGCACGGCCACCTTCGAGATCACCGGCATCAGGTCGGTGCGCTTGTATTGGATCCCCTTGTGCTCGAGCATCAGCCGAGCCGCAAGGCCGGGATGCGAGCCGGGGATCGTGTAGAGGCGCGCCTGCACGGCGCCATCCAATCAGATTCGGCTGGCTCGTCAGCCAGTCGACGCCTCGCAACGCAGGTCAGTCGGTCCGGAAGTCGCCGTGGCGGGCGCCTGGGTCAGTCGGTCCAGAAACCGGGGTCGATCTCCCCGTCACCCTCGTGGTGGGTGCCGAAGGCGAGGATCTTCAGGCCCTCGTCACCGGCCTCGAAGGACCGCATCACCCCGGGCGCGACCCGAATCGCGTCCATCGGCCCCACGTCCCGGACCTCGTCGTCGAGCTTCATCCGGCCACTGCCCTCGAGGATGACGTAGACCTCCTCGTCGTCCTCGTGCTTGTGCCCGAAGGCCTGGCGGCGCCCGGGCTTGACGCCCTCGAGCGCGAGTCCGATCGACTCGCAGCCGAGGTCGGCGCCGGCGAATCGGGCGATCTGTGTCTCACTGAAGCCGTGCTTGACGGCGGAGTCCTCGACCTCGTCGAGATTCTTGATCGTGAAGTCGCCCATCGCTCGATCGCCCCCTACCCGAGACCCTTTCGGGATAATCGCGCTCGTGCTGCTCGCGGTCGACATCGGCAACACCCAGACCCATCTCGGGATCTTCGAGGGCGAGGAGCTCGCCCAGCACTGGCGCTTCCAGACCCGCTCCGGCGCCACCGGCGACGAGCTCGCCGAGCGCATCGCCGGGCTCTTCCACCTCTGCGGGATGGAGTTCGGCCAGATCGACGGGGTCTGCGTCTCCTCGGTGGTGCCGCCGCTCGGAGCGCAGTTCGAGCAGCTCGCCGAGCGCTACCTCGAAGCCGACTGCCTGACGATCGGCCCGGGGTTGAAGACCGGGATGCCGATCCGGATCGACAACCCGCTGGAGGTCGGCGCCGATCGGCTCGTCAACTCGATCGCCGCCTACGACCGCTTTCAGACTGCCTGCATCGTCGTCGACTTCGGCACCGGCATCAACATCGACGTCGTCTCCGCCGAGGGCGACTACCTCGGCGGCGCGATCGGCCCCGGGCTCGAGATCTCGCTGACGGCGCTGATCGATCGCGCCGCCCGCATCACCCGGATCGATCTCGAGGCTCCGGAGACCGCGATCGGCCGCTCCAGCCGCGCCGCGATCCAATCCGGCTTCGTGTTCGGCTTCGCCGGCATGATCGACGGCATCGTGCGGCGGATCGAAGACGAGCTCGGTGACGCGCAGCTGATCGCCACCGGCGGCCTCGCCTCGGTGGTCGTCCCCTACACGGAGACGATCGAGGAGGTCGACGACATGCTTACTCTCAAGGGCCTGCGATTGATCCATGCCCGCAACGCGACCACAGCTGACTGACCCGCTCCGGATCGGCGATCTCGAGATCGCCAACCGGGTCCTGCTCGCGCCGCTGGCCGGGATCGGCAATTGGTTCGTGCGGCTTCAGGCCAGACGCCACGGGGCCGGCCTGGCGGTCTCGGAGATGGTCTCCAGCTTCGGCCTGCACCACCGCAACGAGCGCACCCTGCGCGAGCTGATGCGAATCCATCCCGACGAGCACCCGGTCTCGATCCAGCTCTTCGGCCACGACGCCGAGGTGATGCGCTCGGGGGCCGAGGTGGCGGCCGAATCCGGCGCCGACCTGATCGACATCAACATGGGCTGTCCGGTCCGCAAGGTGCGAAGGACCGGAGCCGGGGTCGAGCTGCTGGCCGACCCGGAGCTGGCGCTGGCGCTGACCCGGGGCGCGATCGAGGGGTCCGGCCTGCCGGTCACCGTGAAGCTGCGCTCCGGCCTGCGCCCGGGCGACCGCTCCGGTCACGACCTCGCGATCCGCCTCGTCGAGGAGGGTGGGGCGGCGGCGATCGGCTTCCATCCGCGTCCCGCGACCGTCGGCCACAAGGGGGAGCCCGACTACGCGCTCACCCACGAGCTCGCCGACCGGCTCGAGGTTCCGGTGATCGTCTCCGGCGGCCTCAGGGACGCCGAGGCCGCGCGACGCGCCTATCGCGAGTCCGGCGCCGACGCGGTGATGCTGGCCCGCGGCGCGCTCGGCAATCCCTGGGTCTTCGAGGAACTGACCGGCCGTCGGGCCGAGCCCCCGTCCCGCGACGAGGTCGCCACCGAGCTGCTGTGGACCATGGACCGCGCCGAGGAGCACCTCGGCACCGAGCGGGCGACCCGCTACCTGCGCAAGTTCTACCCCTGGTACGTCGACTCGCTCGAGGCCCCGGCGGAGGTGGCGCAGGAGCTCCAGCGCAGCGCCGATCTGCCACGGGCACGGGAGCTCATCGGCGGGCTCGTCCCGACGCCCGTCTGAGGGTCGCGGGAGGGCGCTCTTGGGCGCCGTTCGCGCTCGCTATAATCCCGCGACTTCCGGCCCAGGTGTGTTCTGGCTCAAGCCGTCACACCCGGGCGTTTTTGGGTCTGGGAGCCGCTTTCCCGCCCTACATCGAGCAAAGAGAGGTAGCGCACGTGAGTCGCCAGGCTGTAATCACCCCGGAAGGGCTCGAGAAACTCAAAGAGGAGATCGAGCACCTTTCGACCGCCAAACGGCGCGAGGTGGCCCAGCGCATCAAGGAGGCTCGCGACTTCGGCGACATCTCCGAGAACGCCGAGTACGACGACGCCAAGAACGAGCAGGCCCTGCTCGAGCAGCGGATCGCACAGCTCGAAGAGCGTCTTCGGCGCGCCACGGTGATCGACGAGAAGGCGGTCAGCACCGACGAGGTCACCTTCGGCTCGATCGTCCACGTGAAAGACCAGAAGACCGGTGACTCGCAGAAATTCCAGATCGTCGGCATGACCGAGGCCGACCCGCTCGAGCACAAGCTCTCGAACGAGTCTCCGATCGGCAAAGCCCTGATCGGCCACAAGCGCAACGACGTCGTCACCGTCGAGGTCCCGCGCGGGCCGAAGAAGAAACTCAAAATCACCAAGATCGAGAGCGCCTAGCTCGACTAGGCTCGCGGCGATGAGCGAGCCAGAGGAGCAGCGCGAGCTCTCCGACGTCCTCAAGGACCGCCGCGAGAAGCTCGACCGGATCCGGGCGGGCGGCATCGACCCGTTTCCCCACGAGTTCGGCGAACGCGAGGACATCGGCGAGGTGCGAGCCGCCCACGAGGGGCTGGCCCCCGGCGTCGAGACCGATTCCCGGCACCGGGTCGCCGGCCGAATCGTGGCCCGGCGGGGGCACGGCAAGGCCGCCTTCCTCGACCTTCGCGACGGCAGCGGGACGATCCAGCTCCACGCCCGCGAGGACCTGCTCGGGCCGGAGGCGTTCGAGCTCCTCGTCCACCTCGACGTCGGCGACATCGTCGGCGTCGAGGGAACCGCGATGGCGACCCGTCGCGGCGGCGAGCTCTCGCTGGCGATCGACCACTGGCGCCTGCTCTCCAAGAGCCTGCGGCCGCCGCCCAGCGAGTTCCACGGCCTCGGCGACGTCGAGACCCGCTACCGCCGCCGCGAGCTCGACCTGATCGCCAACGACGAGAGTCGCGCGATCTTCACGACCAGGGCGCGGACGATCTCCGAGCTGCGGCGGTGGCTCGACGAACACGGCTTCGTCGAGGTCGAGACCCCGGTTCTCCAGCCGCTCTACGGCGGCGCCATGGCCCGGCCCTTCACCACCCATCACAACCAGCTCGATCGCGACTTCTTCCTGCGGATCGCGACCGAGCTATACCTCAAGCGCCTCGTCGTCGGCGGAATCGACCGCGTCTACGAGCTCGGCAAGGACTTCCGCAACGAGGGGGTCTCCCACAAGCACAACCCCGAGTTCACGATGCTCGAGTGGTACGAGGCCTACGCCGACTACGAGCAGACGGCGCACGACCTCGAGCTGATGGTCGCCGAGGTCGCCGAGCGGGTCCTCGGGACGACCGAGGTCGAGCGTGAGGGAGTGAGGATCGACTTCGCGCCGCCGTGGCGGCGGATCACCCTCCGCGATGCGATCCGCGAGCGGGCCGGTGTCGACATCGCCGAGCATCCGACCCGGGAGGCCCTGGCCGCCGCGATCGGCGGTCAGCTCGACCCGAAGGAGGGTTGGGGAAAGCTGGTCGACGGCCTGCTCGCGAAGTCGGTCGAGCCGGAGCTCGTGCAGCCGACGTTCATCGTCGACTACCCGGTCGAGCTCTCGCCGTTCGCGAAGGCGCACCGCTCGGAGGAGGGGCTGGTCGAGCGCTGGGAGGCCTTCGTCGGCGGCGTCGAGATCGCCAACTCGTTCACCGAGCTCAACGACCCCGACGAGCAGCGACGGCGCTTCGAGCAACAGCGGGCGGAGATCGAGCGCGGCGACGAGGAGGCGCAGCCATACGACGAGGCATTCGTCGAGGCGCTCGAACAGGGGATGCCGCCGACGGGAGGCGTGGGGCTCGGGATCGACCGGCTTGTCATGATGCTGACGGGGGCGAAAAGCCTCCGCGAGGTCATCCTCTTCCCGGCGATGCGGACCTGACGGTCCCCGGAGGGGCCTGAAAGCCCGCTATTAGCGCTTTTTTGGACCGGGAAGCCGGGTGGGCGGTCCCGGTATCGTTTAAAGGGCCGCCGGACGCATCCCGATGATTTCGGAGAGCGACAGCGGTACTTCCACATTCGAAGTGAGTTTCGACTCAGTAAGGAAAGACTTTTGTTCGAGCGATTCACAGAGCGAGCCCGCCAAGTAGTCGTCCTGGCCCAGGAAGAGGCGCGCACGCTCAAGCACAACTACATCGGCACCGAGCACATCCTGCTCGGGTTGCTCCGCGAGGAGGAGGGCCTGGCCGCCCGCGTCCTCGAGTCGCTCGACATCACGACCGAGCGGGTCCGCTCCCAGGTCGTCCGCATCGTCGGCTCCGGCGAGGAGGTCACCTCCGGCCAGATCCCGTTCACCCCCCGCGCGAAGAAGGTCCTCGAGCTGGCTCTGCGCGAGGCCCTCAGCCTCGGCCACAACTACATCGGGACCGAGCACATCCTGCTCGGCCTCGTGCGTGAGAACGAGGGCGTCGCTGCGCGGATCCTGCTCGACTTCGACGCCGACTCCGACAAGATCCGCAACGAGGTGATCCGGATGCTGTCCGGGCCCGGCGGGCGCCGGCAGGGCGCCGCTGCGGGCGGCGGCGGCGGCGAGGGCGGCAAAAAATCTTCGAAGCTGCTCGACCAGTTCGGCCGCAATCTGACCAAGCTCGCCGAGGAGGGCAAGCTCGACCCGGTGATCGGTCGCGAAACCGAGATCGAGCGGATCATGCAGATCCTCTCCCGCCGGACCAAGAACAACCCGGTCCTGCTCGGCGAGCCGGGGGTCGGCAAGACCGCCGTCGTCGAGGGCCTGGCCGCCCGCATCAACAAGGGCGAGGTCCCCGAGCTGCTCAAGAACAAACAGATCTACACGCTCGACCTCGCCGCCCTGGTCGCCGGCTCCAAGTACCGCGGCGAGTTCGAGGAGCGCCTCAAGAAGGTGATGAAAGAGATCACCCAGCGCGGCGACATCATCCTCTTCATCGACGAGCTCCACAACCTGGTCGGCGCCGGCGCCGCCGAGGGCGCGATCGACGCCGCCTCGATCCTGAAGCCGGCCCTGGCCCGCGGCGAGCTCCAGACGATCGGCGCGACGACGCTCGACGAGTACCGCAAATACCTCGAGCGCGACTCGGCGCTCGAGCGTCGCTTCGCCCAGATCAAGGTCGACGAGCCCTCGGTCGAGGACACGGTCCGGATCCTCGAAGGCCTGCGCGAGCGCTACGAACAGCACCACCGGGTGACGATCACCGACCAGGCCCTCGGGGCCGCGGCGGAGCTTGCCGACCGCTACATCTCCGACCGCTTCCTGCCCGACAAGGCGATCGACCTGATCGACGAGGCGGGCTCGAGGATGCGGATCAAGTCGATGAGCTCACCGCCCGTCTACCGCGATCTCGAGGAGGAGATCGAGACCACGCGGCGCGAGAAGGAGAGCGCGATCGAAGCGCAGGAATTCGAGAAGGCCGCGAACCTGCGTGACACCGAGCGTCAGCTGACGACCAAAAAGCGCCAGCTCGAAGACGAGTGGGCGGAGGGCGAGAACGGCGACCGTCCCGAAGTCGGTGAAGAAGAGATCGCCGACATCGTCTCGATGTGGACCGGGATCCCCGTCTTCAAACTGACCGAGGCCGAGACCCAGAAGCTGATCCGCATGGAGGAGGAACTCCACAAGCGCGTGATCGGCCAGGAGGTCGCGATCACCGCCGTCTCGAAAGCGATCCGCCGCTCGCGCGCCGGGATCAAGGACCCCAAGCGCCCGGCCGGCTCGTTCATCTTCCTCGGCCCCTCCGGGGTCGGCAAGACCGAGCTCGCCCGCACCCTCGCCGACTTCCTCTTCGGCGACGAGGAGGCGATGGTCCGGATCGACATGTCCGAGTACATGGAGAAGCACGCGGTCAGCCGCCTGGTCGGCTCGCCGCCCGGATACATCGGCTACGACGAGGGCGGCCAGCTGACCGAGGCCGTGCGCCGCAAGCCGTACTCGGTGCTGCTCCTCGACGAGATCGAGAAGGCGCACCCGGACGTCTTCAACATCCTGCTTCAGATCCTCGAGGACGGCAGGCTGACCGACGCCCAGGGCCGCACGGTCGACTTCCGCAACGCGATCGTGATCATGACGTCGAACATCGGCGCTTCGGAGATCTCGAAGAACACCTCGATCGGGTTCACCGTCTCCGACGAGACCGGGATGTCCTACGGCGACATGAAAAACCGGATCATGGGCGACCTCAAAAAAGTCTTCCGACCCGAGTTCCTGAACCGGATCGACGAGGTGATCGTCTTCCACAAGCTCGCCAAGGAAGAGGTCAAGGAGATCATCGACCTGATGATCAACCGGGTCCGCGTCCAGGTGGCCGAGCACGAGCTCCAGCTGGAGCTGGCCGAGAACGCCAAGGACATCCTCGTCGACAAAGGCTGGGACCCGTCGATGGGCGCCCGCCCGCTGCGCCGCGCGATCCAGCGCTACATCGAGGATCCGCTCGCGGACGAGGTCCTGCGCCAGGGCGAGATGGTCCCCGGCTCGACGGTGATGGTCGAACGCGAACCGGCCGGCGACGAGGAGGACAAGCCGCTCAAGCTGACGATCATCCCGCCGAAGAAGCCGTTGAAGGCGAAGGGCGAGGACGAGCCGGCCAAGGTCGGCGTCGGCGCCAAGTCCGAGAAGGACGTGCCCGCCGAGGGCGAGGGCCCCGCCCCCGAGGGCGGCGGCGACGCGAGCGACCCTCGCGACGACTCCTAGAGCGCCGAGCGGCGCATGCCCGAGCCCACCCGGACGGCGATCGGCACCTGGAGCGGCGGCCGGTTCCTGCACTTCGGCGAGTCGATCGCCGAGGATCGCCTCGAAGCGCTGCTGCGCCCGGGGGAGGGCATCGACACGGTCCTCACCGCCGACACCTACGGCCAGGGTGAGGCCGACCGGGTGCTGGGCAGGGCGATCGCCGGCGCCTCCCGCGAGCGGTTCAGCCTCGTCGGCGCCGTCGGCCATGACTTCTACGAGGGCGAGCGCGACGGTCCCCGCGGCTTTCCCCGCTTCACCGACCCACGGCTGCGGAAGGAGGGGGAGTACGCGTCGTACCTGCGGATGGCGACCGAGCGCAGCCTCGAGCGGCTCGGCGCCGACTCCTTCGACCTCCTCCTGCTTCACAACCCGGACCGCACCGGCTACACGAGCGAGGCGGTCTGGGACGGGATGGCGGCGCTCCGCGACGCCGGCCTGACGGCGGCGATCGGCGTCGCCCCCGGCCCCGCGAACGGCTTCACCCTCGACCTGATCGACTGCCTCGAGCGCTTCGGCGAGCGAATCGACTGGGCGATGGTGATCCTCAACCCGTTCGAGCCCTGGCCGGGGGAGCTCACGCTCGGCGCCGCCGAACAGGCGGGCGTCCGGGTGATCACCCGGGTCGTCGACTACGGCGGGCTCTTCTGGGGCGACATCGAGCCGGGGATGGAATTGGCCAAGGGCGACCATCGCGCCTTCCGCCCGCCGGGTTGGATCGAGGCCGGCCTCGCGAGGCTGGAGCGGGTCCTGCCGATCGCCGAGCGGGCGCGGCTGACGCCGATCCAGCTCGCCTGCCAGTGGAACCTCGCCCACCCGGCGGTCGCGAGCGTGGTGCCGACCCTGATCCAGGAGGTGCACCCGGGGGCCCGGTCGATCGAGGCAAAGCGGGAGGAACTCGCGGCCCTGCCGGTCGAGGCGCGCCTCTCCGATGAGGACGTCGCCGCGATCCGCGCGATCGGCGACAACACCGGCTCGATGGCGCTCAAGGGCGCCAACCCCCAGCACGAGGGAGAGGAGCGGCCGGACCGCTGGCCGCTGAGCGAGGACCTTGCCGCGGTCGGGCGGCGCTGGGGCGTCGAGCCCGAGCGTGACCTCGTCGCCTCGTAGTCTGGCGACGTCGATGGACCGCAAGTGGTGGACCCTCGCCGGCACCTGCGCCGGCCTTTTCCTGCTGATGCTGGACTCGACCGTCGTCGCCCTGGCGCTGCCGAGCATCAGGGAGGACGTCGGCGCCGGCGCCGAGGGGTTGCAGTGGATGATGAACGGCTACCTGCTGGCGATCACCGTCTGCGTCGTCACCGCCGGGCGCCTCGGCGACATGTTCGGCCGCAAGCGCGTCTTCCTGGCCGGGATCGCCGTCTTCGCCGCCGGATCGGTCGTCTCCGGCGCCGCCGGCGACGCGCAGACGCTGATCCTCGGCCGCGTCCTCCAGGGGATCGGCGCGGCGCCGATGCTCTCGCTCTCGCTGGCGATCGTCTGCAACGTCTTTCCCCGCGAGGAGCAGGCGCGGGCGCTGGGGGTATGGGCGGGGGTCTCGGCCGTCGCCCTCGCGATCGGCCCATTCCTCGGCGGCGCACTGGTCGAGGTCGACTGGCGGGTCATCTTCTGGGTCAACCTCCCGATCGCGGCGCTCGGCGCGGCGATCACCGCCCGGGCCGCGCCCGAGTCGACCGATCCCGGCTCGGGCCGCCACGTCGACGTGGCGGGGCTGGTGGCGCTCGGGGTCGGGCTCACCGCGCTCGTCCTCGTCCTCGTCCAGGCGGAGGCATGGGGCGGCCGGGCCCTGGCGGCCCTCGGCGCCGTCTCGGCGCTCGGGCTGCTCGCCTTCCGGGGTCTCGAGCGCCGCAGCCCCGAGCCGATCGTCGACTTCGGGCTCTTCCGCAACCGGCCCTACCTCGGCGCCAGCGCCGCCGCCTTCGCCCTCGTCGGCGCCTACTGGAGCGTGATGTTCTTCCAGGCCCAGTACCTCCAGGACGTCCGTGGGCACTCGGCGGTGCTGAGCGGTCTCCTGATCCTCCCGGTGACGGCGCCGATGGTCCTCATCTCGCCCTTGGCGGGCCGCCTGATCGGCCGCTTCGGGGTCCGCTCGTTGATGACCTTCGGGATGGCCTGCGGGGTCGTCGGCCTGCTGGCCCTCACCCGGATCGACGCCGACAGCTCCTACCTCGCCCTGCTCGCCGGCTATTTGCCCTTCGGGGTCGCGCTCGGCCTCGTCTACGCGCCGATGTCGGCGGCGGCGATGGCGGCGATGCCGGCGGCGAAGGTCGGGATCGCGTCCGGCGTGCTGGCGATGGACAGGGTGCTGGCAGGGACGGTGGCCCTCGCCGCCACCGGAGCCGTCGCCCATGCGTTGCTCGACGGGGGTGACGGCTTCGCCGCGGCGATCGCCGGCTCGACCTGGGTTCTGGTCGCGCTCTGCGCCCTGGGAACCGCTCTGACCTGGGCGTTCGTCCGCGATCCACGGCCTCCGGGGCCGGATCCGACGGTCGCCGGCGAGCCGGCGCCGGAGCAGATCCACCACCATGCCCATCACCGCCGTTTCCACCTCTGATTGCAGCGCTTGACAAAACGAATCCCGATCTTTCCACCCGGGATTCAGGAGACCGCATTCCAGAGCGATATTTGCCATCCTAGACAGCGATGTCTGTACTCCCCGGGGATGAGCTTCACGAGTTGTCAGAACGCCAGGATCCCCGGCTTCTGAGGGCTCTCGACATCGTTGCGCCGGGGGGCGCGCTGCGCGAGGGGATCGACAACATCGTCCACTCCCGCACCGGCGGCCTGATCGTGGTCGGCGATCCGGGGGACATCTCCCACATGCTCTCGGGCGGGATCAAGCTCGACATCGACTACACGCCGGCGATGCTCTACCAGGTGGCGAAGATGGACGGGGCGATCGTCCTCAACGCCGAGGCGACCAAGATCACCTGGGCGAACGTGCAGCTGATGCCCGACCCGACGATCCTCTCGAGCGAGACCGGGACCCGGCACCGCACCGCCGAGCGCGTCTCGAAACAGACCGACGCCCTGGTGATCGCGATAAGCCAGCGCCGCGACGTCGTCTCGCTCTACGTCGAGGGGACGAAGTACATCCTCCAGGACATCCCCGCCGTGCTCGCCAAGGCGAACCAGGGCCTGGCGACGCTCGACAAGTACCGCGAGCGCCTCGACCAGGTCTCGACCCGGCTGACCGTGCTCGAGTTCGAGGGCGGCGGCGTCCTCTACGACGCCCTCGCGGTCCTGCAACGGGCCGAGCTGGTGACGCGGATGGCGGTCGAGGTCGAGCGCTACATCGTCGAGCTCGGGACCGAGGGCCGCCTGATCGAGATGCAGCTCGAGGAGACCCTGGTCGGGGTCGCCAGCGAAAAGACCGCCCTGATCCGCGACTACTCGGTGGTCGACACCGAGCAGAACCTGGCGACCGTGATCCAGTCGCTCGGCCGGCTCCCGCACGAGGACGTGCTCGACTTCGGTCGCCTCGGCGAGCTGCTCGGCTACGACCGCAAGCTCAACACCCTCGACTTCCCCGTCGCGCCGCGGGGATATCGCCTGTTGGGCCGGATCCCACGGATCCCAAAGCTTGTCGTCCAGAAGATCATCCACGAGCTGGGTGGGTTCGAGGAGGTCCTTGCGGCCTCCGACGCCGACCTCGAGGCAGTCGACGATGTCGGCCCGACCAGGGCCAAGGACATCCGCGAGGGTCTTCGCAGGCTGCGTGAGGTCGATCTGGTCGACAGGTACTCACAGAGCTGACGGCGAACAGCGCCGTCGCAAACGAAAGGAGCAACCGATTTCCGAGCTAGATGAGACGCTGGAGGCAGGCTTCGAGGACGACATCCCCTACGTCTGTGACTTCGAGGAGGGGGACAAGGTCGTCTACCCCCACCACGGGGCCGGGATCGTCCTCAAAAAAGAGAGCCGCGAGCTGATGGGGGAGGAGCGTGAATACCTCACGATCAAGATCCTCCACAACGAACTCACGGTGATGGTCCCTTGCGAGAACGCCGGGGTCGCCGGCCTGCGCCGCGTGATCGACGAGGAAGAAATCAAAAAGGTCACCGACGTCCTCACCGACGATGTCTCGGAGATGCCGAAAAACTGGAATCGGCGCTTCAAGTACAACCGGGAGAAGATCAAGACCGGTGACGTGTTCGAGCTCGCCGAGGTGGTCCGAAACCTCGCCATCCGCGAGATGGAAAAGGGCCTCTCCACCGGTGAGAAGCAGATGTACACGCGGGCCAAGAAGATCCTCGCGTCCGAGTTCATGTACGCCCTGGACAAGGACGAGGAGGGGGCCGAGGAGTACCTCGACGGCCTCCTGGAGGAGCGCTTCGCCGCCACCGCCTAGCAGCACGCCCCTGGTGGGCGTGACCGCGGTCATCGCGGCCGCCGGCTCCGGAGAGAGGCTCGGAGCTGGCGGCCCGAAGGCCTTCGTCCCGCTCGCGGGGCGGCCGATGATCGAGTGGTCGCTCGACGCCCTGCGTCGAGCCGAAGTCGCCGCGATCGTGGTCGCCGTCCCGCCCGCCCGGTCGAGCCGCCCCCTCGACCCCGCTCCCGAAGACCCGAGAGGCGCGTCGGCGCCCGGCAATCGACAGCCGATGGGCCGAATTGTCGGCTCCGACTGGACATTTCGGCCCGCGGGGGGGGACCCGCCCACGATCGTCGAGGGCGGCGCGACGCGGTCCGAGTCGGTCGCGAACGCGCTCGCCGTCGTCGAGACCGAGCTCGTCGCGATCCACGACGCCGCCCGTCCCCTGCTCACCGCTGATTTGCTCCGCGGCGTCGTCGCCACCCTCGGAGCCGACCCCGAGGCCGCCGGCGCCATCGCCGCCACCCCCGTCACCGACACCATCAAGCGCACCGCCCGCCGAGTGATGAATCGACCACACCCCGGTGTGGTCGATTCATCACTCGGCGTGGAGGAGACGCTCGAGCGGGATGGGCTCTGGGCGGCGCAGACGCCACAGGTCTTCCGGGCCGGGGTGCTGCGGGCCGCGATCGAGGCGGCGGGCGGCGACGTCGATGCGACCGACGAGGCGGTGCTGGTCGAGCGGGCGGGGGGGCGGGTCCTGATCCACCCGGCGCCGCCGGAGAATCTCAAGGTGACGACTCCGTTCGACCTGCTGCTCGCCGAGCGGCTGCTCGCCGAGCGCTCAGCGCAGTAGGACCGCGACCAGCGTCGCCGCGAAGCAGAGCTGGCCGAAGCCGAGCGCGATGCCGAAGCTGGCGGCGCCGAGCAGGGCGGCGAGCGCGGTCCCCACGACCAGCGCTGCGAGCATGACCCCGAGCTCCACGATCATCGGCCGGCCCCGAGCCCGATCATCGGCCGGCCGGGCTCCCAGGCAGACCGGCCGCGGCCCGGGATCTGTCACCCATGTGGCGCCGCCGCCGGCGCCGGTAGATCAAGCGTTGGATGAAGAGGGTCGCGACGCCGGCGAGGAAGATCATCGAGAGGTTGACGGCGAGCTGCGCCATCGCGCCGCGCCAGTCGTCCCAGTTGGCGAGCGCGGCGGCGATCCCGATGTTGGCCGCCGCCGGGATCGTCGTCACCGAGATCAGGACGCCGAGCAGGGCGCCCGACTTGGCCGAGGTCAGCGAGAGCATCCCGGCAACACCGGCGAAGCCGGCGATGACGAACGAGAACGCTTCCGGCTCGGCGATGAACTGGGTGACCGGGTTGTCGATGCTTCTGAAGCCGTCGTCGATCAGCCCGGTGGCCTCGCAGATCAGGGTGAACAGGTACGCCGCCGTGATCCCCACCGGGAAGCCGACGGCGAGCGCCTTCAGCGACCGCAGGGCGACGTCGACCCGGCGCTCCACCGCGGCCACGCAGAGTCCGGCCAAGGGGCCGAACTCGGGCCCGACGACCATCGCGCCGATGATCAGGATCGGCGAGTGGAGGAAGATCCCGATCGAGGCCAGCAGGCATGCGAGCACCATGAAGGTGAGGAAGTTGCCGCCGAGCTCGATCGTCTCCGAGGTTCGCGCCTCGACCTCCTCCCAGACGACGGCGTCGGAGGGCATTCCCGGCGCCGCCCGCTCGGCCGCCTCCGCCGCCTCCGAGACCTGGGAGTCGATCTGCTCGAGCGAGATCGACCCTTCCTCGGCCACCCCCAGCTGCTTGAGGTCGTCGATGACGATGCTCGCGTCCTCGCGGGCGACGTCGCAGAGGATCAGGTCGCCCGGGGGTCGTCTGGCTGCGCCCTCGAGGAAGACGAGGTTGGCGACCGACGGCGTCGCCCCGAGCAGGTCGAGTGCCTTCCCGGTCCGATCCATGGGGACGACGATCCGCAGATGAACCATGGCGGCAGGGTAACCGCGGCCCTGGTCGGCGGGACCATCTAGGCTCGGGTCCGTGCTGACCGACTACCACCTCCACCTTCGTCCCGACGAGGAGGGCACGCCGCCGGAGCGCTATTTCACGGCGGCGAACGTCGATCGCTACCTCGACGCCGCGGCGGCGGCGGGAATCGCAGAGCTCGGCGTCTCCGAGCACATCCACCGCTTCCGGCAGGCACTCGAGATCTGGCGCCACCCGTGGTGGATCGACCAGGCCCGCGACGACGTCGACGCCTACTGCGAGTTCGTCCGCGGCACGCCGCTGCGGCTCGGGATCGAGGCCGACTTCGTGCCCGCGGGGCTCGACAGCACCGCGGCATTCCTCGAGCGCGACTTCGACTACGTCGTCGGCTCGGTCCACTTCATCGGCGACGACGCCGTCGACCACGAGGGCTGGGACGTCTGGGACCGGCGGGGCGCCGACCCCGACGAGGTCTGGCGGCGCTACTTCGAGGCGCTCGCCGATTGCGCTCGCTGCGGCCTCTTCGACATCCTCGCCCACCCTGACCTGGTCAAGGTCTGGGGCGCGGGGAGGCCGCTCCCCGAGCGCGACCCGCGCCGCTACTACGAGCCCGCGGTCGAGGCGATCGCCGAGAGCGGGATCGCCGTCGAGGTCTCGACCGCCGGCCTTCGCAAGCCGGTCGGCGAGATCTATCCCTCGCGTGCCTTCGCCGAGATGTGCGTCGAGGCCGGGGCCTCGTTCGCGCTCTCCTCCGACGCCCATCTGCCGGAGCAGGTCGGCTACGGCTACGACCGCGCCGAGGAGTTCCTCCGCGACCTGGGGGTGGCTGAGATCTGCGTCTTCGAGGGCCGCGAGCGACGTCTGGAGCCGCTCGGCGCCGGGAGCCGCGAGAATCCCTGAGATGGGCGTAGGGATCGGGTACGACAGCCACCGCTTCGAGGACGGCCGCCGGCTGGTGTTGGGCGGGGTCGAGATCGAGCACGAGCGCGGGCTCGCCGGCCACTCCGACGCCGACGTCCTCACCCACGCGGTGATCGACGCCCTGCTCGGCGCGGCCGGGGCGGGCGACATCGGCACGCTCTTCCCCGACGACGACGAGCGCTGGCGCGACGCCGACTCGGTCGACCTCCTGCGAACCGCGGTCGGGACGATCTCCGGCCGGATCGTCAACGTCGACGCGACCCTCGTCTGCGAGCAACCGCGGATCGGCCCCCACCGCGAGCAGATGGAGCGGATCCTCGGTGAAGCGACCTCGGCCCGGGTCAGCGTCAAGGCGACCAGCAACGAGGCGATGGGCTGGATCGGCCGCGGCGAGGGAATCGCCTGCATCGCCGTCGCTTTCGTCGATAGCGAATAGAGTTCGCGGGCCATGGGACTCCTCCGCTCAGTCGCAGACGGCACCCGTCGATCGGTTGCGGATCTGGCCTTTCAGGGGCGGGTCCTGCACGAGGCCGGCGTGCTCGAGCCGATGCGGCCGGACAAGGCCGCGAAGATCGGCGTCACCTTCCTTCGCTGGGGCGCCTCACCGGCCACCGGGGTCGCCACCGCGGCGATCCACCACCCCGACGCTGACTTCATCGTCGACGAACGCGGCTCGCTCACCTTCGAGCAGGTCCACCGTCGCTCCAACGCCCTCGCTCACGCCTTCGAGGAGATGGGCATCGGCTTCGGCGACGGGATTGGGATCATGTGTCGCAACCACCGCGGCTTCATCGAGACCACCCTGGCGGCGGCCAAGCTCGGCGCCAGCGCGCTGTACCTGAACACGATGTTCGCCGGGCCGCAGCTGATCGAGGTCATGCGCCGTGAGGGTCCGAAGGCGCTCGTCTACGACGAGGAGTTCACCGAGCTGCTGGACGGCGTCGACGACGGCGTCGAGCGGGTGATCGGCTGGACCGACGGCAGCCCCGAGGGTCAGACCGTCGACTCGCTGATCGAGTCCCACGGCGACGCCGACCTGAAGCCGCCGCCCGAGAAGCCGAAATTCGTGATCCTCACATCCGGCACGACCGGCACGCCGAAGGGGGCCCAGCGCTCGAGCCCCGACGGCCTGATGGCGATGGCGGCGATCATCGACAAGATCCCGTACCGCAGTCGCGAGACGATCGCGATCGCCGCGCCCCTCTTTCATTCCTGGGGCTTCTTCCACTTCGTGATCAGCCTGCCGACCGCCGCGACCCTGGTCCTGCGGCGGCGCTTCGACCCCGAGAAGGCCCTCCAGAGCGTCCAGGACCACCGAGCCAACGTGCTCGCCGTGGTTCCGGTGATGGTCCAGCGGATCCTCCAGCTCCCCGACGAGGTCCTCGACCGCTACCGGCTGGCGGAGCTGCGGATCACCGCCATCTCGGGCTCGGCGCTGCCCGGCGAGCTGGCGCTCGAGTGGATGAACCGCTTCGGGGACAACGTCTACAACCTCTACGGCTCGACCGAGGTCTCCTGGGCGACGGTCGCGACCCCCGAGGACCTGCGCGCCGCCCCCGGGACCGCCGGACGGCCTCCCCACGGGACCGTCGTCAAGCTCTACGGCGAGGACGGCAAGGAGGTCCCTCCCGGTGAGATCGGGCGGATCTTCGTCGGCAACGAAATGGCCTTCGAGGGCTACACCGGCGGCGGCGGCAAGGAGGTCATCGACGGGCTCTTCTCGAGCGGCGACGTCGGCCATTTGGACGCCGACGGCCGCCTCTTCATCGACGGCCGCGACGACGAGATGATCGTCTCCGGCGGCGAGAACGTCTTCCCGCGCGAGGTCGAGGACCTGCTCGCCGATCACGACGCCGTCGTCGAGGTGGCGGTGATCGGGGTCGAGGACGACGAGTTCGGCCAGCGCCTGAAGGCGTTCGTGGTCACCGCCGCCGAGACCGAGGTCTCCGAGGACGAGCTCAGGGCCCATGTGAAGGCGAACCTCGCCTCCTACAAGGCGCCGCGCGAGGTCGAGTTCCTCGACGAGCTTCCCCGCAACGCGACCGGCAAGGTCCTCAAGCGCGACCTGCGCGAGCGCGAGACCCAAAGCCCGGCCTAGTTCGTCGAACATCCCGCGCCGGCCGCGGGACTCTGCCGCAAATTGCGATTTTTTCGCCCGGCGAGGCCTCCGGCGCCCGTAGTAGGTTGCGACAGGTGAGCGATCCAGCGATCCAACTCGACGGGATCAGGGAGGCGACCGGCGAGATCCACGGCGTCGCGGCCCAGGCGCTCGAGTGGGTCCGGGTCAGCGAGGAGCGCGTCGCCGCCGCCGATGCGAGGACCGAGAAGGTCCGCGCCGAGCTCAAGCAGCGGGCGATGGAGACCCTGAAGAAGATCGGCGACGAGGGTCGCCGGCGAATCGCCACCGAGCGCGCCGCCCGCGCCGACGCCGAAGCCCGTGCCAACCGGGCCGAGGACGCCCGGGACCGGGCGGAGCAAGCCTTCGAGACCGCTCGTGAAGCCGACCAGTCCGACCGCGAAGCCCTCGCCGCGGAGGTCCTCGCCCAGAAGGAGCGGGCCGAGAACGAGCGCGCCGAGCTCGCCAAGAGCTTCGACGAAGCCGCCGAGGCACGGGTCCGCGAGGCGGTCGAGGAGGTCCGCGCCGACGCCGACGCCCGGGTCGCCGCCGCCGAGCAGCGGGCGGCCGAAGCGGAGGCCGCCGCCGAGGAGGCGCGGGCGATCGCGGTCCGGCTCGAGTCGGAGATCGAGGAGCGGGTCATGCAGGGGACGGAGGACGTCCGCCGCCAGGCCGACGAGCGGGTCCGCGAGCTCGTCCAGAAATTCGAGGGCGAAGCGGAGGAGCTGGCCCGGGCGCGGGCCCGTGACCAGCTCGAGGCCGAGTCCGACCGGATCCGCAAGCAGGCCGAGCAGCGCGAGGAGCGCGCCCGCCAGGTCGCCGAGGAGGAGATCAAGGCGAGCGCCACCAAGGCGCGGCGGGAAGCCCTCGCCGCGGCCGAGGAAACCGCTCCCTCGTGGGCGGCGGGCGAAGAGCCCGAGTCCACGGTCAGCGGCTACCGGACCTTCTGAGCGACGCGCGTAAAGTCCGACCCGCGATGCGCGAGGTCCGGATCAAGGACACACTGGGCGGCGAGCCCGCGACCCTCGACCCCGGCGGCCGGGTCGGGATCTACGCCTGCGGGCCGACCGTCTACAGCCGCATCCACATCGGCAACGCGCGCCCGTTCGTCGTCTTCTCGCTCCTCGCCCGCTTCCTGCGGGCCGAGGGCTACGACGTCAAGCTCGTCGTCAACGTCACCGACGTCAACGACAAGATCTACGCGGCGGCGGGGGAGGCGGGTGAGCCCTCGGCCGCCTTCGCCGCGCGGATGACAGACGCCTACGTCGAGGACACCGACCGCCTCGGGGTCGGCCGCCCCGACGCGGAGCCGCTCGCCTCGGCGGAGATCGACGGGATCATCACCCTGATCGCCGAGCTGATCGACGGCGGCCACGCCTACGAGTCGGGCGGCGACGTCTACTTCCGCGTCGCCAGCTTCGACGGCTACGGCAAGCTCTCGAACCGCCGCCGCGAGGACATGGATCAGGGTGAGGACGGGGGAGCCGAGTCGCTGAAGGAGAGCGGCCTGGATTTCGCACTCTGGAAATCGCACAAGGAGGGCGAGGACACCAGCTGGGAGTCGCCCTGGGGTCGCGGTCGCCCCGCCTGGCACATCGAGTGCTCGGTGATGGCCGAGAAGGAGCTGGGCCCGTCGTTCGCGATCCACGGCGGCGGCTCGGACCTCGTCTTCCCCCACCACGAGAACGAGATCGCGCAGTCGGAGGCGGCCGGGCGCCCGTTCGCCCGGATCTGGATGCACAACGGGATGGTCGAGACCGGCGCCGAGAAGATGTCGAAATCGGACGGCAACATCTTCCAGCTCTCCGAGGCGCTCGATCGCTACGGGCGCGAGGCGGTCGTGGCATACCTGATCTCGGGGCACTACAGGCAGCCCTTGGCCTTCGGGCCCGAGGAGATGGACCAGGCCGTGGCCAGGGTCGAGCGACTGCGCAATTTCTTCCGTGAGCATGGCGGGGGGGAGTCGGGGGAGGTCCCGTCGGAGCAACAGCGGGGTGGCTCCGCCGGGACCTCCCCCGACTCCCGGCTCGAGGCGTTCAAGGAAGCCCTCGCGGACGACTTCAACACGGCCAAGGCACTGGCCGAGCTGTTCGAGCTCGTGGGCGAAGCTCACCGTGACCCGATACCAGGAGCCTCGCAAGCCGCTGCTGAGATGCTCGAGCTCGTCGGGCTGAGCTCCCTCGCCCAGCCGGAAGAGGGTGCTGAGGTAGACGGCGAGGCCGAGGCTTTGCTTTCGGAGCGTGAGGAGGCGCGCGCCGCCAAGGATTTCGCTCGGGCCGATGAGATCCGGGACCGGCTGTCCGAGCTCGGCTGGGAAGTGCGGGACTCGGTCGACGGCGCCCGCCTGGTCCGCAAAGGCTGAGACCGGTGGCCGCGAGTCAGATCATCTACGGAAGGCAGCCGGTGGCCGAGGCGGAGCGTGGGAGGCGGGCGGTCAAACGGGTCTGGCGGGCGCCCGAGACCTCGGCGGAGGAGCTCGAGCGGCTCTGCGGCTCGCCCGACCACCAGGGAGTCGTCGCCGAGGTCGATCCCTTTCCCTACGCCGACCCCAACGCCGTCGCTTCCGGGGACGGCCTGGTGGTCGCCCTCGACCAGGTCCAGGACCCGCGCAATCTCGGCGCCGTCGCCCGCTCGGCGGAGGTGGCCGGGGCCTCCGGGCTGGTGATCCCCGAACGGCGAGCGGCGGAGGTGACCGCGGTCGCCTGCAAGGCCTCGGCGGGGGCGGTCGAGCACCTGCCGATCGCCCGGGTCCGCAACCTCGCCGACTGGCTGGCGCTCGCGAAGGACTCGGGATTCTGGATCTGGGGCGCCGACGCCGACGCGCCGGGCCCGCCCTGGAAGGCCGACCTCAGCGGGCCGCTCGTCATCGTCCTCGGCGGCGAGGGCCAGGGGATCCGACCCCGGGTCGCCGCGGCCTGCGACGGGCTGATGGCGCTGCCGCAGGCGGGCAGGGTCGGGTCGCTTAACGTCTCCGCCGCCGCCGCGGCGCTGCTGTTCGAGGCCGTCCGCCAGCGCTCGGCGACGCCGTAGCACCTGCAACGGCGCTTGCACCAATTCGTCGTTCGGGGTTGACAGAACTCCGCCGGTGCGTAAACCTAGGCGCCACAACAAGGGTGAACCTCAGCTTGAGTCTGAGATTCGACCCGGTCAATAGGGCGCCTCGGGGGAGGTAAGCGGCGCCACGACCCTTCATCAAGGAGAAGGATCTGTGGCTCTATCTACGCCTACGCAGGAAATGCGACTTCCGTCGGGACGCCTCAACGGCTCCCTGCGGCCGGCCGAAGCTAACTCTCAACCTGAGCTTGACGACCATTACCTGGTCGCCCTCGCGAAGGAGGGTCGCGCCGACGCCTACGATGCGATCGTCCGCCGCTACCGCGGCTTCGTCCGGCTCAAGGCCTCCTCCTACTTCCTGCTCGGGGGCGAGTCCGACGACCTGATCCAGGAAGGCCTGCTCGGCCTCTACAAGGCGATTCGCGATTACCGCACCGACCGCGAGTCGAGCTTTCGCAACTTCGCCGAGCTCTGCATCACCAGGCAGATCATCACCGCGGTGAAGACCGCGACCCGCAACAAGCACACGCCCCTCAACCAGTACGTCTCCTTCAGCCAGACCCCCGCCGCGGCGGGCGACTCCGACACCACCCTCGACGAGATCCTGCCCGGCCCGACGGTCTTCGACCCGGTCAACCAGGTGATCGCGACCGAAGAGCTCGAGAGTCTCGTCTCCTGCCTGTCCGGCGTCTCCGGGGTGCTCTCCGACCTCGAGAGCCGGGTCCTCTCGCTCTACCTCGACGGTCACTCCTACGAGGCGACCGCCGAGCGGCTCGAGTGCGACACGAAGACCGTCGACAACGCGCTCCAGCGGGTGAAGCGCAAGGTGGGGGCCCACCTCTCCGACCGCGAGGTGCCGCTCTAGGCGCTCGCGGGCAGGTCGGCGAGCACGTAGTCGAGCAGCTCGCGGCCGTGGTCGGAGGCGACGGAGACGTCGTCGGCCTTGATCCGGGCACGGTGCAGGGACTGCATGCGAAGGACGTCGCCGTCGACCCTGTGGTTGGGGAAGACGCCCGCGTAGGAGACCCCGAGCAGCTCGAGGTCGCCCGAGACCAGAGCGGTGGCCGGCTGGTCGAGCGGCAGGTCGAGGTAGACGGCGTCGAGGCACTCGTTGTGGAAGAGGTGGTGGCGCTCGGCCCGAACCGCATCGTGGAGGTCCGCCCCCGGAGTCTCGACGGTGATCACGGCGGTGTTGTGGGTCGCGACGCGATCGACGTGGAGCTCGGTTCGGGGTGCAGGCTCGGCATCGGCCGGCGGCTCTTCGAGGACGCCGCGGAGGTCGCAGAGCTCGAGGGTGCGAGCGACGATCCCGTGATGTCGCTCGGGGGCGAAGACCCGGCGCTCGTGGCCGTCGTTCAGCTTCGCGTAGAAGAGCGCCGCCGACTGGCGCGCCGGGCGGGCCCCGGGGGCGGCGTCGTTGGCGACCGACGCCGGGATCCAGCCCAGCAGGAAGCCGGTCTCGCAGGCGCCGAGCTCGACGTTCGCGCGCTGGCTGTAAGGGTGGGCGGCGGTCGCCTCGCTGAAGACCCCGGCCATTCCACGCTCGCGCGCGTGATCCATCAGATGGCGCTTGGTCCTTGTGAACAGGTGCCGGCCCCGAGCCGCCGGCATCGTCACCGCCTGGCCGCAGTGGCCGACGGCGTCATCGACTTCGCCGAGGCGCATGCCCTCGTGGCAGAGGAGCTCACCGCCGGCGGTCTCGGCGACGCAGGAGACATAGGTCCCGGCCGCCAGGCGCCCAGCGACCTCCTCGGCGTCGTAGACCCAGGGCAGGTCGTAGCTGTCGCCGTAGGCGACCCGGATCGCCTCGCTCAAGCGCCGGCCCTCCTCCGGCCGCAGGAATCTGAACTTCGCGTCGATCCTCCCCTCGGCCGTGCCCATGGCCTCTATATTCGGCCAACTGCCCGCCTAGCTCAACTGGTAGAGCACCGCTCTTGTAAAGCGGAGGTTGCAGGTTCGATTCCTGTGGCGGGCTTGGTCAGCGTCGGCTGACCCGAACCGGGCGGGCCAGCTCGAAGGGCGGCCGTCCCGAGTCGGTGAACGCGAGCCTCGCGGCGAAGGCCCTTCGCGCCGAGCCGCGGCGCCGGGCGACGAATCTGCGACCGGCCCTGGTCAGCCCCAGCTTCAGCTTCTGCGTCGCGCCGGCGGGGATCGAGTAGCGGCTGGCGGCGAGCAACCTCTTCCCGGCCCTGATCGCGAGCGCCCCGGTGCAGGCACCCTCGCCGTAGCAGCGCAGGCGCAGGATCAGAGCCCGCCCGAGGGCACGGATCCCGCCGCGGGCGAGGCCCGCCGCTCCGCCGGAGCGGTGCGCGGGTCCGCCGCCGCCGCGCTCGTTCGCGCCGCCGCCGCGGTCCGAGCCGATGCCCGGCCCTTCGTTTCCGGTCTGGCCGCCATCGTCCTCGCCGCCCGGGCGGTAGTCGAGGGCGAGCTCGTATCCCGGCGGGACCACCTTCGGCGCCGGGGCCCGGACCATCCCGGCGAGCCCGCCCGGCTGCTCGAGCACCGGCAGTCGCAGCTCGAGATTCGAGACCGTGACCGGTCCCTGGGCGTTCGCAGGGCGTGAGTAGGGGGCGTCGGAGGGCAGCAGCTCGAGCTTCACGACGTGGCCCTCGGCGAACCGGTAGGCCTGGGGGTGGAGCTGGAAGACGACGTCCTCGCCTCCGACTCCGGGACGCAGAAGGCCGCGCGCGACCAGCGACTCGGTCCCGCCCGGGGCGACGTCGAGCAGTCGGGCGGCGAGGCCCGACGCGCCGCCCGGCGCCGCGATGTCGGCGACGACGGTGGGCGAGCCGATCAGCGTGAAGCCGCCCTGTGCCGGCAGGCGATAGGTCGCGGCGCCGGGCAGGTCGGTCGCGGCCGCCGTCGCACAGGCGCCGCTGCCGACGATCGGATCGAAGGCGGCGCCGATCGTCGGATCCCCCGCCGCCGGCGCCACGGTCTGCGGGGCGGCGGCGTCGAGGCGGATCTCGCCGGGCGCCAGGGCGCGCCAGGAGCTCGCTGCGTAGGGGCCCTCGGAGGCGCCGCCGCAGCTCGTGGTCAGCGCCTCGACGCTCGAGGGCGGCGCCGTGCCCTCGCCCTTCAGGTAGTGGTCGAACCAGGCGTCCCGGCGCAGCGCGAAGGCGGCATCGTCGGCCGGCTTGTTCTGGCTGCGCGCGTGCCCGTGGTCCATCAGGTAGAGCGAGATCGGATCGCCGGGGAACCGGGTGCGGGTGCGGTTGTAGAAGCGGATCGCCTCGTCGACCGGAAACAGGTCGTCGTTCCAACCGCTCTGGATCAGCAACGGGGCCGGTGGCCGGCTGTGATCTATGTAGTAGGAGGAGTGATGGGCGGTGATCTCGGCGATCACGTCCCGGGCGAGCGGGTTGGAGTCGTACGGCTCGCCGGCGTTGATCAGCCCGTACCAGGTGGTCAGATCGGCGTCCGGGTCGACGCCGGGCAGGGCGTAGTTGCTGAGCCCGAGGCCGGTCCCGTATAGGCCGGTGACGTAGGAGGCCTTCTCGATGCCGATCGGGGCCGTGCCGTCGGGACCGAGGTAGGGGGCGTCGGCGACGTAGTCGAGGGTGCGCCCGTTCGGCATCAGCGCGTAGGCGAGGTCCGTCCACGGCCAGCGGGGGACCGCGGCCGCGATCGTCAGCGGCGTCCCCTCGGGGCTCTCCCAGGGAACCAGCGAACCGTCCGCGAGCATCGTCCGGTCGCGCAGGGCGGCGAGCGCCATCGACATGCCGCCTCCGTACGAGAACCCGGTCGCGCCGATCCTCTGGGGATGTGCGACACCTTCGTCGACGAGCACGGAGATCAGGTGCTGGGCATCGCGAACCTCATAGCGATCGTCCATCAGGTGGTTGTAGCCCGCCGCGCAAACCGTGCTGAGGGGAAGGCGATCCGGGTCCATGCCGCCGCACGATTCGCCCCAACCCCGGTCGCTCATGCTGAACACCGCGTAGCCGCGCTCGGCCCAGTCCTGGGTCTCGGCGTCGAGGCCGATCTTCGAGCCGCCCCAACCGTGGAAGTTCCCGATCAGGGGATAGGGGCCGTCGGCTCCCGAAGCGGGCGCCGGGGGCAGCACCACGTTGACGTCGATCTTGGTCTGGCCGTCGAATGTCGTCGTCGGGCCGGCGCACAGGCGCACCCCCGCGCTGTCCGGCTGGACGCTGCACGTGACGTCTCCCGCGTAGAGGTCGGGAAAATCAGCGGAGGCGGGGGCGGCGAGAGCGAGGGCCGCGCCGAGGGCCGCGAGCGCGGTCCGGAGGCAGGCGACGGGTCGCGGGGTTTTGAGCAGCATTGGAGTCCATGCTACTTAATTTTTACGAGGATGCAATCCGAGTTATCAGTAATGTTTGCCCGGTCGAGGCTGAAGTCCCCGAGCCGGAGCGGGGCGCCAGAGCACAGACCCCGCTCGGGTCCGGGCCCCGGGATTCGGCAGCCTCAATCCGCGGGGGCGTTGAGGATGCGCGACTTCTCGGCGGCGAGCTCCTCGTCGCTCAGCACACCCTTCTCGTGCAGGTCGGCGAGTCGCTCGAGGCGCCCGATGCGGGCGTCGGCGGCGTCGACCGGAGCGCCGGCATCGCTCCCGCCTTCGGGCATCTTCACGTCGGGCAGCCTCTCGCCGATCTTCGAGGCGCGCTCACCGAGGTTGGCGCTCTTGACGGCGTCGACGACCCGGTCCTTGGTGCGGCCGAAGACCTCGTCGTAGGAGGCGTCGGGGTGCTCCTCGTAGGACTGGCGGCGCAGCTCGTGGATCCCGAATGCCGCCAGCCCGGCGACGACGAGGGTGGTGAGGAACGAGCGCAGGCTCTGGGTCGGCGCGGTGAGGAAGTAGAGGCCGACGAGGATCGCCAGGCCGGCGTAGACGTATGCCGGGTACTCGCGCAGGGCGGGTGCCATCCAACGACGCGCCGTCTTCGCCGAGTCGGCCGGCGAGGCGAGCCATCCGGCGACCACGAACAGTGCGCCGATCACGATCACGGTCGTCGCGATGCTGCTCATGATCGCCGTCGAGATGGACCAGGCCTGGTCGGCGGCGGGCCTGATGCTCTCTTCGGTGACGAGCTGGCCGACGACGATCCCTCCCGCGACCTCGCGGGCGACGATGACGACGAAGCCCGCCGCGATCAGCCCGACGCCGCAGAACAGGACCGTGACCCAGCGTTCGCCTCGCGAGAGGTAGATGGCGGCGCCGAAGGCGATGAAGGTGAGCAGCGAGAGGACTATCGCCAGCCCTTTGACCGCGCGGGCGATGTTCTGGGCGGTCTTCAGCTCGTCGGAGCGGAGGATCGTCACCTCGGCCGCGTCCGGCGGCAGTTTCTCCGCCAAGGATGCCCCGATCCCGACCTGATCGGCGAGGTTGGTCACGAGGGTGCCGAGCTGGAGCTTGACGTTCCCTTCGTCGGTCGAGACCGCCTCCTTGTCGTCTTCCAGGACTTCGACCAGCTGTTCGTGCGCGGTCCTGTTTGCGTCTTTCCAGAGCTCCTCGGCGGTCGAGGTTTCGAGCAACCTGGCCGCTCCGTCGGCGGCCACCGAGCGCAGGCCCCCGGAGACCGGCCCCGCCAGGTCCTTGGTTTCGCCGGGAAGGATTTCCTCGAGTTCTTTTTCGACGTCGACGTTTTCGTAGAGCTGGTCGACCAGGTAGTCCGAGAGGGCCGAGCGGATCGTCGGGTCCTGGAGCATCCTGTCGCTGGTCGTGACCCAGTCGTCGGTGTTGAACGCCTGGCGTTCGACCCAGATCGCGAAGACGCTGATGAAGGCGAGGACGGAGCCGAGTGCGACGAGGGCCTTCACTCCTCGCTTGCGCCTGCGGCTCATGGTCGTGGATGCTATACGTGACCCGATGAAGCTCGAGGGAATCCACCACATCACCGCGATCACCGCCGACGCCCAGCCGAACGTCGACTTCTACGCCGGGGTCCTGGGGCTTCGCCTCGTCAAGAAAACCGTCAACCAGGATCAGCCGACCGTCTACCACCTGTTCTACGCGGACGAGAACGGCAGCGCCGGCTCCGACCTCACCTTCTTCGAGTTCCCGGGCGTCCCCGAGGGTCGCGCCGGCGCCGGCGACGTCCACCGGATCGTCTGGCGGGTCGCCTCCGAGTCCTCGCTCGACTTCTGGGAGAAGCGCCTCGCCGCGAACGGGATCGAGTCGCGGCGCGAGGACGGCCTCGTCTTCGCCGATCCGGAGGGCCTCGAGCACGAGCTGCTCGTCGTCGACGTCCCCGACGCCCCGCTGATCGCCGATCACCCCGAGGTCCCCGGCGAGCTCGCGCTTCAGGGCTTTCACGCCGCCCGTGCCTACAACGCCGAACCGGCGTCGAGCGAGGCCCTCCTCGAAGCCCTCGAGTTCGACTCGGTCGACGGCGGCTGGGAGGCGCGCGGCGAGCGCCGCGGCGGGCTCTACCTCTACGACGATCCGCCGGTCGACGGCTCGATCCAGGGTGCCGGCAGCGTCCACCACATCGCCTGGGCGTCGACGATCGACGAGCACGAGGAATGGCGGGCGCGAGCGATCGAGGGCGGCGCCCGGCCGACCCCGGTGATCGACCGCTTCTACTTCAAGTCGATCTACTTCCGCGAGCCGAGCGGAGTCCTCTTCGAGATCGCGACCCTCGGGCCCGGATTCACCGTCGACGAGCCGCTCGAGAGCCTCGGCGAAAAGCTCTCGCTGCCTCCCGACTTCGAGCATCTGCGCGACCAGGTGGAACCGAACCTCCGCCCGGTCGTCAACCCGCGTGCCGACTGAGTTCGTCTGGCGAGACGCGGGCCGGGTCGTCGTCTTCGGCGCGGGAGGGCTCGAGCGGGCGCCATCGCTGCTCGACGAGCACGGCATCGGGTCCTTCGAGCTGCTGAGCAGCGAGCGGGCGCTCGCCGGCGCGCCGGGGCTGAGGAGCGCTGCCGAGGGAGTCCACCTCGTCGGCGAGGGCCAGGTCCCGGCGACCGCGGCCGCGCTGCTCGACGGGGTCGAGGGGGAGAACCTCGTCGCTTTCGGCGGTGGCCGCGTGATCGACACCGCGAAGGCGATCGCCGCCGTCCGCGGCGCCGCGGTCGCGGCGATCCCGACGACGCTCTCGGGGGCCGAGATGACCGGCATCCACCGGCTTCCCGAGGGAGCCGGGGACCGGGCCTCGGGTCTGGTCCGGCCATCGCTCGTGATCGCCGATCCCGGGCCGATGGCCAGCCTGCCCGAGCAGCGATTGCGGGCCAGCGCCATGAACGCGCTCGCGCACGGGGCCGACTCGCTCTACACGACCTTCGCCAACCCGGTCTCGCGGATGACGGCGCTGCGCGGCGCCGCGCTGATCGCCTCGGCGCTCGACGAAGAGCGCCGGGGACGCGACGACGCCGGCCTCGCGCTCGGCGCGATCCTCTGCGGCTACGCGATCGACTCCGGCCTCTTCGCGCTCCACCACGTCACCTGCCAGACGCTGGTCCGGATCTGCGGCAGTCCCCACGCCGAGACCAACGCCGCGATCCTGCCGCGGGCGATGGCGACGATGGCACCGCGCGCACCGCAGGAGATCGACGCCCTGGCGGCGGCGATCGGCACCGAGACCGCCGCCATCGAGGCCCGGATCCTCGAGCTCGGCGGCGATCCCGTCGGCCTCGGCGAGGCCGGGGCCGACGGGGAGAAGCTCGACGAGGCGATCGAGGCGATCCTCGCCCGACCCGAGCTCGCCGGGGCGCCCGACCCTCCCGACGCGGTCGAGCTGCGGCAGATGATCGAGCGGGCCTGGTAACCGCGTGGCCCTGTTCGTGTAGCGCAGTAGGTGACCCCCGAGCGTCTCGAGCGCTACCACGCCTACACGCGCCGCCACGGCGTCAACCGGCCCCTGTATTTCCTCGCGCGCGTCTTCATGACGCCGTTCTTCCTCGTCTACTTCCGCTACTACCGGGCCGGGCGCGAGCACGCGCGCGGGATCAAGGGCGGGTTGATCGTCGCCTCCAACCACCGCAGCTTTCTCGACCCGTTCACGATCGGCGGCATCCTGCCCTGGCGCCGCCCGATGAACTACGTCGCCAAGGTCGAGCTCTTCGAGCGCCGCTGGCAGGCCTGGATCCTCTCGCGGCTCGGCGCCTTCCCGATCCGCCGCGGCGAATCCGACGAGGAGTCGGTCGAGACCGCGCGGATGGTCGTCGAACGCGGCGGCACCGTCTGCATCTTCCCCGAGGGGACGCGGATCCGAACCGGGTCGCTGGGGTCGCCGAAGCGGGGCGTCGGCCGCCTCGCGCTCCAGACCGGCGCCCCGGTCATCCCGGCCGCCGTCCTCGGCACCGAACACGTGCGCCGCCGTTGGCGGATCCGCCCGCGCAAGGTGCAGGTCCGCCTCGGCCGGGCGATGACCTTCCCGCGCTCGAGCGAGCCCTCGCCCGCGCTCGCCGAGACGGTGACGACCAGGATCTGGCCCAACGTCGAGCTCCAGTGGGAGGACCTCGGCGGGCTGCCGCCGATGCGCCGCGCGGCGGTGATCGGAGCCGGCAGCTGGGGGACGGCGGTCGCGGTCCTGCTCGCCCGCGGCGGCCTCGACGTCCAGCTCGGCACCCGGACCGGCGCCCAGGCCGCGGAGCTGAACGCGGCCCGCGAGAACGAGCGCTACCTGCCGGGGGTCGAGCTGCCGGGCTCGTTGCGGGTGCGCCAGTCGGCGAAGATCGAGCTCGCCGGGACCGACCTCGTCTGCCTCGCGATCCCGTCCAGCTCGCTGCCCCAGGCCGTCGGCTCGATCGCCGATCGGGTCGGCGACCGGACCGCGGTGCTGCTGCTCACCAAGGGCCTGATCCCACCGATGGGCCAGCTGCCGGCCGAATACGTCGGGGAGCGGGTGCGCTCGCGGGCGATCGCCTGCCTCGGCGGCCCAGCGCTCGCGCGCGAGGCGGTCTCCGGTTCCGCCGCGCTGGTCCTCGGATCCGCCGACGGCGACCTCCGCAGCCAGCTCGGCGAGGTGTTCGATCGCGCCGGCCTCGTCTGCGAGCGCTCGCGCGACGTCACCGGCGTCGAGATGGCGGGGGCCGCCAAGAACGCCGCCGCCCTGGCCGCCGCCGCGGCCCAGCCGCACGGGCTCAACGCCGCCGGGATCGCCGCCGCGGAGATCTGGCGCGAGTGCTCCGAATACGCGCTCGAGCGCGGCGCCGAGCTGGAGACCTTCGCCGGCCTCGCCGGCGTCGGCGACCTGACCGCGACGATCATGGCCCCGACCAGCCGCAACCGCCGGGCCGGTGAGCTGCTCGGCAACGGGACGCCGGCCGAGGAGATCCCGCGGCTCGTCGGCCAGGCCTCCGAGGGCCTCGACGCGGTGCCGCTGCTGGCCGAGGCGATCGATGCCGCGGGCTGCCCGGCCGAAGCGCTGGCCGGGCTCGCGGCCCTGATCCGCGGCGAGATCGACACCGGGCAGTGGATCGACGGACTGCGGGTGGTCGAGCGCACACGGAGGGCGGCGTGAGCGCTGGGCTTTCAGTCGGGCATCTAGGCTTGATCGGTGACCGAGCCGAAGAGCTTCGAGCCGAAGAGCCTGGATCCGGCCGCCAAGGCCGAGCTCGATCGCGCCTTCGAGGAGCTCTACCGGGCCCACCTGCGCGACGTCTATTCCTACGCCTACTACCGGGTCGGCAACCAGCACGACGCCGAGGACCTCACCGAGCAGGCCTTCCTCCAGGCCTACCGCCATTTCGACCGGGCCCGTCGCGAGTCCGACGGACGGCCGCTGCGCCCGTGGCTGATCCGGATCGCCCACAACCTCGCCTCGAACTACTACCGCGACCGCTCGCGGCGCCCGCAGACGCCGCTGGAGAGCGCCGACCCGATCCCCGCCCGCCACGGGACCGAGGCGATCGCCGAGGGGCGCGAGGAGCTGCGCCAGGTCATGGACAACCTCCAGCACCTTCCCGACGACCGCCGCGAGGCGCTGATCATGCGCTTCGCGCTGGGCATGGACAACCGCGAGATCGCCAGGGCGCTGGGTCGCAGCGACGGCGCCACCAAGGTCCTGATCCATCGCGCGATCAAGCAGCTCCAGGAGCAGATGGGGGTCGACGACGATGACTGACGTCGAGCGCATGCTGGGCGATGCGCTGCGGCCGATCGAGCCGCCCGAGCGCCTATCGGGGCGCGTCGAGGACACCCTCGGCGCGATCACCCAGGCGGCGGCGGAGGAACTCTCCCACTGGGCCGAGGAACTCTCCGAGAGCGAGCTCCGCGCCCTGCGCGACCCGCGCAACTGGGTCCGCCCGGTGGTCGCCGTCGGCGCCGGCAGCGTCGCGACCGGCGCCCTCGTCCTCCTCGAGATGCGCCGCCGCGGCCGCAATCAGGCCAGAGGCCTGCGCACCCTCACCGACCGCCTCAAGTAGCTCCACCGAGTGATCGCTCGGTACCCCTACGGGGCCGGGTGAACACTCGGCGGCCGGGCCCCGGGGTCGCCCTTGCGGCGGCGAGGCCGAGGGCGCCGAGGACGAGGTGGAGGGCGCTGGTCTCGGGGCCGACCGGGAAGAGGCCGAGGATCGTGCCGCCGTCGCCGACGATGAAGCCCCAGGCGGCGATCGCGAGGTAGGCGAGCCCGAGCCATTTTGCGTAGGCGCGGGGGGCCGTGGAAGCGAGCAGCAATCCCGCGACGCCGGTGAGGATGTGGAGCGTGTTGATCCAGCCGTTGACGGGGAAGGCGCCGAGCGCGTCGTCGACCTGGCCCGGGGATCCGAACGAGGCGCTGTAGAAGAAGCCGACGATCCCGGCGATCGCGAGGCCGGCGCCGACCAGGGTCGCGTACAGCCGCGCTGGGCTCGCCTCCGCCATGGACGGCCGATTGTAGGCTCCGCCCTCGCCATGGCGCAGCCCTGTTACCGACACCCCGACCGCGAGACCGGCGTCTCCTGCTCCTCCTGCGGGCGTCCGATCTGTCCCGAGTGCATGACCCCGACCCCGGTCGGGATGCGCTGCCCCGAGTGCGCGAACCAGCGGACCCGGGTCACCCGCGGCGTCGCCGGAGCCGGTGGCGAGGGCTTCTGGAGCGCACCGGCGACCTTCGTCCTGATCGGTCTCAACCTGCTCGCCTTCTTCGCCGAGATCTCCGGCGGCAGCGGCGGACTCTCGTCGGTCGGCGGCGGCGTCGTCAACGACTTCGGCCTCCGCGGCATCTCGGTCGCCGACGGCGAGTGGTACCGGATCGTGACCGGTGCCTTCCTCCACGCGGGGTTCCTCCACGTCGCCTTCAACATGTTCCTGCTCTTCATCCTCGGCCGGATGCTGGAGCCGGCGATCGGGACGCCGCGCTTCGTCGGGCTCTACGTCGCCTCGCTGCTCGCCGGGGCGTTCGGCGCCCTCGCCCTGACCGACCCGCTCCAGACCACCGTCGGCGCCTCCGGCGCCGTTTTCGGTCTGCTCGGCGCGACCGTGATCATCGCCAGGGGCCGCGGCCTCAACGACATCGCCGGCCAGCTCGGCTTCCTCCTGCTCTTCAACCTCGCCTTCACCTTCGGCGCCTCCAACATCAGCGTCGGCGGCCACCTCGGTGGTCTCGCTGGGGGCCTCGTCTGCGCGGCGGTGATCTTCGCCGGCGAACGCGGCCGGCTCGGCCCCCGCGCGTATCCGATCGAGCTGGCGGTGATCGTGGCGGTCGCCGCCGTCTCGCTGCTCGGCGCGATCGCGGTCGCCTGAGCTCAGCGCCGGGCCGGCGCCCGCAGAGTCGCGAAGCCGAGCGTCCCCGGCGGGTCGGCCAGCTCCGGGTGGAGGAGATGCGCGAGCAGTTCGACGCCGTCGATCAGCCGCGGGCCGGGACGCGAGAAGCTCGAGGCGGCATCGACCGCGAAGACGTGCGCGGCGCCGAGCCGCTCGATCCGTGCCCAGCGCTCGAGGGCCTGGGCCCGGGCATCGTCGACGTACCAGCCGCAGGGCATCGCGACGACGACGTCCGGATTCAGTCCCGACAGCTCTCCCCAGCTCACCTCGGGGGACTTGAGCCCGGGCGGCCCGGCGACGTCCTCGCCGCCGGCGATCGAGATCATCTCCGGGATCCAGTGGCCGCCGACGAACGGCGGGTCGAGCCACTCGAGAGCGATCACGCGGGGGCGCGCGGCCGCGCCGACCGCGGCCCGCACGGTCGCCAGCCGTCCCTCGAGCTCGCCGCGCAGCTCATGGGCCTCGGCGGCGACCCCGGCGGCCTCGCCGAGGCGGATCACGTCTTCCAGCATCTCGCCCAGGGTGCTGGGGTCCTGCTCGACCACCTTCGGCCTGCCGGGCAGGCGGGCCGCGACCGCGACCACGTCCTCGTGGGAGACGGCGCAGACCTCGCAGACCGCCTGGGTCACGATCAGGTCCGGCTCGAGCTCGGCCAGCAGCTCCTCGTCGAGCTCGTAGAGGGCACGCCCCTCGGCGATGTTCGCCTTCACCGCGACGTCGATCTCGCCCGCGTCGAGGCCGGCGGGCAGCACGGTCCGCGTCAGGTGGGGGAGAGAACCGGCGGCGGGCGGGTAGTCGCACTCATGGGTGACCGCGACGACGGACTCCCCGAGGCCGAGGGCATGGAGCATCTCGGTCGCCGATGGAACCAGGCTCGCTATCCGCATGTCGAGAAAGCTATATTCCCTACGCCGCATGGCCGAAGACGACCTCCCCCGAAGTATCGGGCCAAATAGCCGATGAGCGCCCTACTGCTCGCCCTTCTCCTCCTGCTGGTGGCGCTGAACGGATTTTTCGTCGCCGCCGAGTTCGCGCTGGTCCGCAGCCGGCGCGGAAAGATCGAGCAGCTCGCGGAGGAAGGGGAAGCGGGCGCCGAGGCCGTCGTCGAGCAGCTCGACCGGATCGACGAATCGCTCTCCGCCTGCCAGATCGGGATCACGATCGCCTCGATCGGCATCGGTTTCCTCGGCGAGCCTTCGCTCGCGCACCTGATCGAGCCCGTCTTCGGCAGCCTCTCGCACGGGGTCGCGACCGGCATCGCCCTCGCCCTCTCCTTCGTGATCGTGACCGCGCTCCACATCAGCATCGGCGAGCAGGTTCCGAAGATGCTGGCGATCGCCAACGCCGAGCGCACCGCGCGCCGGGTCTCGCGACCGCTGAACTGGTTCCGCGCCGGCACCGCGCCCCTGACCAAGGCGCTGAGCGCGATCTCGAACGCGATCGTGCGGCTCTTCGGCGTCGACCCGCACGACCTCGAAGAGCACCACACCGCCGAGGACCTGAAACAGATCATCGACAGCTCCAGCCAGGGTGGATCACTGGACCCCGGCGAGGCCGGCATGCTCGGCGGCGTCTTCCACCTGCACGAGCAGGAGGCGCGCGAGGTGATGACTCCGATTCCCGCCGTGGTCACGGTCGACGCGTCGGAGGGCGTCGAGACGGCGCTGCGGCGCTGCGTCACGTCGGGACACACCCGGCTGGTCGTGATCGAGGACGAGAACCCCGATCGGGTCAAGGGGATCGTCCACAACAACAGCCTCGCCAGGCTCTACATGTCGGATGGGCCAGAGGCGCAGATCGAGCCGATCGTGCGCGACGCGCTGATCGTCCCCGAGACGCGACCGCTCGACGACCTCCTCCACGACCTCCAGGTCCAGCGCACCTCGCTCTCGGTCGTCGTCGACGAGTACGGGCGCACGGTCGGGATCGTCACCGTCGAGGACATCCTCGAGGAGGTCGTCGGCGAGATCGAGGACGAGACCGATCCGCGGGCGGCGGCGCTGCGCACGCTGACGAACGGAGACTGGTTCGTGCGCGGCCACGTCTCGCTCGGCGACCTCGCTGACGCCGGCATCGAGCTGCCCGTCGACACCGACGCCTACAACTCGATCGGCGGCTACGTCTTCGGCGAGCTGGGGAGGCTGCCGAAGCGCGGCGACTCGATTCGCTCGAACGGCTTCACGATCCGGGTCGAGTCGGTTCGCGAGAACCGCATCGAGGCGGTTCGGATCAGCGGTTCCGTCCGCCCCTCCGCCTAGCTTCTTCGGGCAACCCGCGTTCCGCCGAGCCCTGGGAGGTCCCTATGTGGGTTGTCCGTTTCAGCGACAAGCAGCTCGAGGTCCTGAGGGCGCTGTTGCGCTCCGAGGAGCACCTCGGACCGGCCCTGAAAGGCGCCGTCGAGGCGCTCGATCTCGCCCGCTGGGACGAGCTGCCCGACGCCGAGCTCCCCTGGGAGGAGATCGAGGCGGCGGCGCGCCGTCAGGGAATCAGCGTCGCCGACGTGATCTGGGACCTGGCCGGCAAGCGCTAGGGCAAGCAAGCGACCGAGGACGCTGAAATGCGCCGCCCTCAGTCGTACTCGTAGAAGCCCTGGCCGGACTTGCGGCCTAGCTTGCCGGCCTCGACCATCTCGACGAGGCGCTGCGGGGGCTTCTGGTACTCCTCCGAGGAGGCGGAGAAGAGGGTGTCGCCGATCGCCTTGCAGACGTCGAGGCCGACGAAATCGAGCAGGGCCAGCGGGCCCATCGGGTGGCCGGCGCCGAGCTTCATGCAGGTGTCGACCTCGCCGGCCTCCATCCCGGTCTGTTCCATGAAGCGGACCGCGTCGAAGAGGTAGGGGAAGAGCAGTCGGTTGACGACGAACCCCACCTGGTCGGGGACCTCGACAGCGGTCTTGCCGAGCGCCGCGCACCAGGCGAGCGCCTTCTCGCGGGCACCGTCGGCACCGTCGGGGAAGCAGACCTCGACCAGCTTCATCCGCGGCACCGGGTTGAAGACGTGGAGGCCGAAGAGCTTGCCCTCGATGCCGCCGGCCGCGGCGATCTCGTCGATCCCGAGCGACGAGGTGGTGGTCGCCAGATCGGCGCCGGGGACGGCCTCGGCGACCCTGGCGAGCAGCTCGCCCTTGGGGCCGACCTCCTCGACGATCGCCTCGACGATGACGTCGCAGTCGGCAAGGTCCTTGGGATCGGTGGTGACCCGCAGGCGCGACGGCTCGGCGCCCTCGATCTTGGCGCAGGCGGCGACGACTTTCTCCTCGGCGCGCCAGGCCGATGCCTCGCTGCGCGCCAGCAGGATCGTGTCGGCGGTCGTCGTCGAAACCGCCGCCAGCCCGGTCGCGATCGCGCCGCTTCCGGCGATCCCCGGTGCTTCGTATCCCTTGCCTCCGCTCATTGCGGACGGGTTCCTATCACGTCGCTTCAGCTTTTGTCCCCACCGGAGTGTGGTCAATCGTTGAAGCGGCGGCCCGAAGGGGCGGGGTGGGGTGGTTGTGTGAGAGGGGTCATATGCCTGGCTGACTGACCAGTCAATCGGCTATCTTGAATTCAGGCGTCGACCGCGCCCGAGAACGACCGAGACGGAGGGAATTTCGATGGCTGAGAACGGAAACGGCAGGTTCGGAGGACGCGAGGTCGTGATCGTCGAGGCGGCGCGGACGCCGATCGGTCGCGGTCACCCGGAGAAGGGGTACTACAAGGACAAGCACGCGTCGAACCTGCTCGCCAAGGTCTACGGCGAGCTGTTCGAGCGCACGGGGGTCGACCCGGCCGAGACCGGCGACGTGATCGCGGGCTGCGCCCAGCAGTTCGGCGAGCAGGGCGTCAACATCGGCCGCAATGCCTGGCTCGAGGCCGGGCTGCCGATCGAGACCCCCGCGACGACGATCGACCGCCAGTGCGGCTCCGCCCAGCAGGCCGTCAACTTCGCAGCCGCGCAGATCGCCAGCGGTGTCCACGACGTCGTCGTCGGCGGCGGTGTCGAGCACATGGGGCACATCTCCTTCGCCGACGGCTACGAGGTGATGAAGGAGCACGGCTCCCCGTTCTCGCCGGAGCTGATGGACCGCTACGACCTGATCCCGCAGGGCCTCTCGGCCGAGATGATCGCCGACCAGTGGGAGATCCCTCGCTCCGACCTCGATGAGTTCGGCCTGCGCTCCCAGCAGCTCGCCGCCCAGGCCACCGAGGAGGGTCGATTCGAGCGCGAGACGATCCCGTTCGCCGTCAACGGCGACACCTACGTGACCGACCAGGGCCTGCGCGAGACCACGCTCGAGGGGCTTGCCGGGCTCAAGCCCGCCTTCAAGGAGGACGGCAAGGTCACGGCCGGCAACTCCTCCCAGGTCTCCGACGGCGCCGCCGGGGTGCTGCTGATGGCGCGGGAGAAGGCCGACGCCCTGGGGCTGAAGCCGCGAGCGCGGATCTACGATCAGACGACCGTCGGGGTCGACCCGGTGATCATGCTCACCGGTCCGATCCCCGCGACCCGGAAGCTGCTCGAGCGGAACGGGATGACGATGGACGACATCGACCTCGTCGAGATCAACGAGGCCTTCGCCTCGGTCGTCCTCGCCTGGCAGCGCGAGCTCGATCCCGACATGGACCGCGTCAACGTCAACGGTGGCGCGATCGCCCTCGGACACCCGCTCGGTTCGACCGGGGCCCGTCTGATCACCACCCTCCTGCACGAGATGGAGCGGACCGACAAGGAGATGGGCCTGGTGACGATGTGCTGCGGCGGCGGGCTCGGGACCGGGACCCTGATCGAGCGGGTCTGATCCCCGCGGGGCGGGACTGGCCGCCTGGCCAGCCCCGCCTATATGCTGGCTGCGATGGACCTCACCCTCTCGCCATCGGAGGAGTCCTTCCGCGACGAGGTTCGGACCTGGATCGAGGAGAACCATCCGGGCCCCGAGCCCGAGACCGGGCTCGACGAGGTGATCGCCTTCCGGCGCCAGTGGCAGCAGAAGCTCCACGCGGCCGGTTGGGCCGGGATCTCCTGGCCGAAGGAGTACGGCGGCCGCGGCGCGACGATGATCGAGCAGGCGATCTTCACCAGCGAGGCGGCCCGCGCCCAGACCCCGAGCCCCGCCAACGTCCTCGGCCTCGCGATGGGCGGGCCGGTGGTGATCGCCCACGGCACCGACGAGCAGAAGCAGCGCTACCTCGAGCCGATCCTCACCGGTGAGGAGATCTGGTGCCAGGGCTTCTCGGAGCCCGAGTCCGGCTCCGACCTCGCCTCGCTGAAGACCCGTGCGGTCAAGGACGGCGACGAATGGGTCGTCACCGGGCAAAAGGTCTGGACGACCCTGGCCCAGTTCTCGAAGTGGTGCATGCTCGTCGCCCGCACCGACCCCGACGCCCCCAAGCACAAGGGGCTCACATACTTCCTGATGGACATGGAGCAGGAGGGGGTCGAGGCGAAACCGCTGGTCCAGATCACCGGCGAGGGCGAGTTCAACGAGGTCTTCATGGATGAAGCGCGGATCCCCGACGCGAACGTGGTCGGCGGCGTCGGCAATGGCTGGACGGTCGCGATCACGACCCTGATGAACGAGCGCGCCGGCCTCGCCTTCGGGGCGATCGCCTCGATCGCCAACCAGCTGAAGAAGCTGAACCAGCTCGCCGCCGAAACCCGCGTCGACGGCGGCACCGCGGCCGAGGACCCGGTCTTCCGCCAGCGCATCGCCCAGCTCCACATCGAGGCCGAGACGATGCGCCTCAACGCCTACCGCGGTCTGACCAAGACGATGCAGTCCGGGATCCCCGGGCCGGAGGGCTCGCTCGGCAAGTGGCAGTGGGCCGACATCAACCAGGGGATCGCCGAGCTGGCGCTCGACATCGAGGGGGCCTACGCGCCGCTCAGCCGCGGGTCCCGGCACGCGCCGGCGAACGGCGCCTGGGAGTACGGCTTCCTGCGCTCGCGCGCCAACTCGATCGAGGGCGGCACCACCGACATCCTCAAGAACATCATCGCCGAGCGGGTGCTCGGGCTGCCGAGGATGCGCTGATGCCAGCGGGAGCGTCTTTGATTTCAGTGGGAGCGTTTTAAAGATGTACTTCGACCTCACCGACGAGCAGCAGGCGATCCGCTCGACCGCGAAGGAGTTCCTCGCCTCCCGCTACAAGTCGGAGCGGATCCGCGAGCTCGCGGCCTCCGAGACCGGGGCCGATCCCGCCGGCTGGAGAGAGATCGCCGAGCTCGGCTGGACCGGGCTGGCGCTGCCGGAGGAGTGGGGAGGACAGGGTCTCGGGACGGTCGACCTCGCGGTGGTGTTCGAGGAGCTGGGGTACGCGCTGGCGCCCGCGCCGCTGCTGACCAACACGGTGGTCGGCCTCGCCCTCTCGCTCTGCGGGTCCGACGACCAGCGCGAGCGCTGGCTGCGGCCGCTGGCCGGCGGTGAGAAGCGCGGTGTCCCCGCGCTCTGGGATGCCGGGTCGCCGGCGACGATCGGCCGGTTCACGATGGAGGCGGTCGCCGACGGAGACGGCATCGTCCTCGACGGCGAAAAGGTCCTGGTCGCCGATGCTGCCGGCGCCGACCTGCTGCTGGTCGCGACCGCCGACGGCCGCCGCCACCTGGTCGAGACCGGGGCCGACGGGGTGTCGATCACCGAGGAGCCGTCGATCGACCTCACCCGGCGCCTCTCCTCGATTCGCTTCGAGGGCGTCAGGGTTGCTGCGGAGGACACGCTGCCCGCGGCGGCGGCCGACTACTACCCCGTCTTCCACCGGATCTGCGTCGCGCTGGCGGCCGAGTCGACCGGGGTCGCCCAGCGGACGATGGAGATGGCCGTCGAGTACGCCAAAGACCGCAAGCAGTTCGACCGCCCGATCGGCTCCTACCAGGCGGTCTCGCACCGCTGCGCGCAGATGCTGCTCGAGACCGAGAACTCGCGCTCAACGGTCTACGGGGCGGCCTGGGCCGCCGAGGCGGAGCCGGAGGCGCTGCCGCTGGCGGCCTCGACCGCCAAGGCCTACGCCTCCGACGCCGGCTGGCGCGTCCCCGACGCCTCGATTCAGGTCCACGGCGGCATCGGCTTCACCTGGGAGCACGACCTTCACTTCTTCCTCAAGCGCGGCAGGGCCAACGCCGCGATGTTCGGCGACGCCAGGTGGCATCGTGAACGCGTCGCCGACCTGGTTCTCGCCGGCGCCCCGGAGCCGGCCGCGGCCGCGGCGTGAGCGCCCTCGAGCGGATCTCGGTCGCCGCGATCGGAAACACGGTCGCCGACCTCGAGGCCGAGGCCAAGCGCGCCGAGGGGGCGGGAGTCGAGTGCGTCTGGGCTCCGGAGCTGTTCCGCTCCTCGGTCACCCAGGCCGCCTATCTGGCGGCGAAGACCGAGACGATCGACGTCGCCACCGGGATCGCCTGGGCCTTCACCCGCAGCCCCTTCATCCTCGCCGTCTCCGCCCTCGACATCGATGAGATGTCGGGCGGGCGCTTCCGGCTCGGCCTCGGCTCCGGGGTCAAGCGGCTCAACGAAACCTGGCACAACGCCGAGTACGGGAAACCCGCCCCGCACCTGCGCGAGGCGATCGAGGCGACGCGGCTGATCATGCAGCAGGCGGGCGCAGGCGAGCCGATCCGCTTCGAGGGCGGCTATTACGACATCGACATCAAGGGTTGGGTGCGCCCGCACCCGGCGCCGCGCGAGTCGGTGCCGATCTACACCGCCGCGGTCCAGGGCGGGATGTGCCGGATGGCGGGGGACGTCGCCGACGGCCTGATCGGCCACCCGATCCAGAGCCTGCGCTGGATCGACGAGGTCGTCGTCGCCTCCTTCGAGGAGGGACTGAAGCGCTCGGGGCGCGACCGCGCCGGCTTCGACTACCTGCCGACGGTCTGCTGCGCGATCGACGACGACGAGGAGCGCGCGATCGAGATGGCGCGGCGGACGATCTCCTTCTACGCGACCGTCAAGACCTACATGCCGCTCTGGGAGCTGCACGGCTTCGCCGACAACGCCGTCGCCGCGGGCGAGGCTTTCCGCAAGGGCGACCTCGCGGGGGTCCCGGCCGCGATCAGCGACGAGATGGTCGACGCCTATTGCGCCGCCGGGCCGCTCGACAAGGTGAGGCAGCGGGTCGAGGCGACGGCCGAGCGCGCCGACGGGCTCTTCCTGACCCCGCCCACCTACTTCATCTCCGCCGAGGAGCTGAGCGAGTTCCAGAACCGCCTGATCGACGCCTTCGGTCCCGGTGCCTGACCGCGAAGGGGAGGTCCTGGAGCGGGTCAGGGCGATCCCGGAAGGCCGCGTCGCCACCTACGCCGACGTCTCGCCCGGGGCGCCACGATTCGCTGGATCCGTCCTGTTCGGCGCCGGCGACCCGGAGCTGCCCTGGTGGCGGGTCGTCCGCGCGGACGGATCGCTCGCCAAGGGCGAGCGCCAGCGCACGCGGCTGATCGCCGAGGGCGTCCCGTTCCGCGGCACACGGGTCGACTTGAGGCGCGCCGCCACGATGCCACCATCGCGCTAGTTTGGGTGCATCCGGTTTGGCCTCGTCCTATTTGTCGCGACACTGAGCCTGACTGTTTTCTGTTCTTCAGTCGGTGCCGCTCTGCCCGCGTCGGCGCAGGCCGCCAAGGGCGCCAAGGGCGGCAAGGGCAAGAAGTGCAAGAAGAAGAAGGTGGCGCTGACGGTCAACGGCCGCAAGCGCTGTGTCCCCCTCAAAGCGGCACTGCCCCGTCCCCGCCGCGCCGACCCCGCCTTGCTCGCCGCCAAGGCGGCCTTCAGCCTCGATCCCGGCCGGCTCCGCGATCGACGGGGGCGCCGGGTGGTCCCGGCGGGCAAGCTTCTCGGGGCGAAGCGGATTCGCACCGCCGAAGGGGCGATCAAGCAGGGCCTCGTGATGCTGGGACGGATGAGGGCGGATACGGCGCTCGGCTCCCGCCTGTCGCCGGCCGGCGCTTCGTCGATCGCCATGGCCTCGGCCCAGGGATGTGCGGGGCAGGCGAAGAATCCATCTCGGACCGGCGAGTTCAAGGGCAAGGGCTTCGATGCCAAGGTCGACGTCGGCAAGGGCGCCGCGGAGATCGGGATCGACCTCGGCGAAGGCGGCGTCAGGGCTGAAATCGACTTCGGCCTGTGCGAGAAGGGCGACGACCTCTTCAAGGCCCCCGATTGCCCTGCCGCGGACGGCACGCTCGAGGCGAGCGACGAACACCACTTCTACTTGAACATGCGGATCTCCAAGCACGGCGAGCTTCTTCTCTCCCAGAAGATCGAATTCAACGGGAAGACCGCGATCAAGCCGATTCAGGTCGACGACGACGCGAAGCTCGAATACTTCGAGGTGGACCACTCCTACAAGACCGCGATCGAGATGGGGGGGTCGAGCCAGCAGTTCGGCAAGGTGAGCCTGAAATTCGCCTACCACGGAAGCACCCGCGTGACCTTCCCGGGCGCCGCCTACGACCCGACCCACACCGACGTCGAGGTCAAGTTCGACGTCGAGGGCGTGCAGGCCGACGATCTGCATGAGATCCGCGATATCGAGTTCGATCAGAGCCTGGCCGCCAAGGGGGAGGCCGACAAGAACTTCGCCGCGGCGGTGGACAAGGCGATCGCGAAGCTGGGTGAGAAGGAGGCGCACTGGACCAAACCGAATGTTTGCGCCGAGATCACCTTCGAGCCGGTCTCGGACACGCTGACCCTGGAGCGCGACGAGGCGGGCGGGCTCAGAACGCAGATCGCCTCCAGAAGCGGTGGCTTGCCCGAAGGGGCCAAGTGGACGCTTTTCGAGAGCAGCAACGCGACGGCGGGGCCGCCTCGCGCCCTCGCCAACCCGGCCAGCTTCAGCTACACGGTGACCAATGCCGGAAAAGGGGTCGAGGTTCAAATCGCCTTTCGGGCAACCTCGCGGGCCGGGGTGGCCGAAGGCACCTGGACGCAGCCGACCAAAGAGCCACCGCCACCACCGCCCGCCGAGACCTTCGCGGGCGGGGTCTCCGGCACGGCGGAGTTCGATGACTTCGAGCTCGGCGCCGGCAACCAGCTTTCAGCGGAATGGACCGGGAACGTCGGGTTGACCCAGGATCCGCCCTTCGAATCCCCGGGGTTCCCGGCCACCACTTTCACCTACAAACTGACCTCGGGCTCGATCGTCTACAGCTTCTCCGGGACCCTGTCCGGGTGCCACGTCGAGGGCAGCGGGCCGATCGACCTCGGGGCCCAGATCGACATGACCAGCGCCGTCAGCCTGATCCTCCTCGACGGCGAGCCTCGCCCGTTTCACTACCAGTTCGTCCTGCCGATGCCGCTTTTCGCGACCGTGCCCGGGACTCGATCCAGCTGCGAGGACCCGGAAGACAACGGCGACAGCTTCGACTGGATTCCGTCGGCGGGCGTCCCCGCCCTGGTCTGGGCACCGGACTCCGCCGGCCAGGTGCTCGCGGCGGACGAATCCTTCTCCGGCTCCGACTCGGGCGACACCGGCGGTGGATCCCCCGACCAGAGCTGGCAGTGGGCTCTGTCGCCCGGGCCCTGAAGCACCTGCGCAGAACTTACGGAACTGGCACCTTGAAGCCAAAAACTTTGACCGGCGAGGCCCCTAGCTCTCCTCGCGCGGGGTGATGCGGAAGATCGAGACGACCTCGGCGTTGTGCGCCTCGGGGTGGACGACGTAGGCGCTGGGACCGCCGCCGAACCAGCCGGAGGCTTCGTTGTCGCCGACGAAGACACCGGCATGGTGCTTGCCGTCGCCGTCCTCGACCCAGACCGGGTCGCCCTCCTTGAATCCGTGCTCCGCGTCGCCCATCGCGCGAACCCTAGCCGCTAAGAGCCCCGACCCGACCCCACTGGGGAGGCGGAGGCCGGGCCGGGAGCTGTATTGCCCCTAACTAAGGGCAAACCACGATCAGGTGAAAGTCGGCGTCCTGGGCCGCGCCTTTGTCGTCTTTGGTGCGGACTTCGATCGCATTGGCGCTCGCGCCCGAGCTGTTGGTCTGGGCGTAGCCCGCACCCGGGACGGTCGTGCCGGCGTTGTTGCGGGCGGCGATGTCGGCGCAGCCGCTGACGTTCTGCGGGAAGGCGACCGAGACCGCTCCGTTGCCCTCGGTGGCGGTGATGGTGCCGTCGCTGGCCCGCGCCAAAGAGGCGTTCCCGGGCGAGGCGGGGTTGTTGACGACCGCCCAGTAGGTGTGGGAGGCCCGCTTGGCACGCGGCACGGCTCCGAGCTTGTTGAGGTTGATCTGGTAGCCGGTCAGGGTCTTGTGCTTGAGCTTTCCGGCCCCGATCGTCTGCTTCTGGATCGCGTTGCCGTTGATCGATTTCGCGTAGGCCGTCCCGGCCAGAGCTGCGATAAGCGCGATGATCGCGACGACCATCGCGGGCGACGGGCGCCGCGTCTTCAGAACTCTCCTCATCTGATTCTCCTCTGTGAATCGTTTCGGGGGGCCGGGAGAACTGCTCGCCAGATACCCCCTCGTTTGCGAGGGAAAACCTGGACTCGGGGCGGCCGCGCGCGGCTAGGAGCCGAGAGCCGCGACAAACCGCTTGAAAGCGGCGATGTCGCCGATCTCGGGTCCGTGGCCGGGAAGGATCAGGGACGGTTCGAGGTCGGCGAGGCGGCGGATCGAGCGCCGGTTCTCGGTCGGGTCGTAGGTGAAGATGTCGGGCGGCTCCTTGATCCCCGGCAGTCCGGTCGCATAGCTCAGGTTGCGGACCACGTCGCCGCAGATCGCAACCCGATCGGAATCGCGGAAGAAGATCACCTCGCCGCGAGCATGGCCCGGGGCGTGGACGACGCGGAAGCCGGCGACCTCGTCCCCCTCCTCGAGAACCCGGTCCACCGGGTGCGGGGGCCCCTGCCAGATCGTCCGGATCACCCGGTTGACCGGATGGCGAGCGGCCGCCTCCTGCATCGGTCGCCTTCCTTCCATGGCTTCGACGTCGTCGCGGTGGCAGGCGAGCGGGATGCCGCGGGCCTCGCAGACGTCCTTCGCGACTCCCTGGTGGTCGGGATGGGCATGCGTCAGGGCCAGCGCCGAGATCTCCAGGCCGTCGATCTCGGCGAAGATCCGACGCCTGTCCCAGCGGCGGCCGGCGTCGATGAGGACGTCGCCGGCGAGGTAGACGTTGATCGTCGGAGCAGGGACCTCGCGCAGCCGCCAGACCCCGGGCGCCAGTCGCTTCAATGGCCGATCCCGGTGGTCCCCCGCGGGTCTCCGGAATTGTCGGCCAGCTCCTCCAGCTCGGCGATCTTGCGCTCGCCTTCGATTCGCGCCGGGTGGCCGTCGGGGAGCGGCTCGATCAGGCGCCTGATGCGGTTTCTGACCTGGAGGGCGAAGTGGGGAGTCGAGGCGCCCGCGAGGGCGCGGATGTCCTCGGCGCTGAGCTCCGTGGCGCCACCGAGGAGCTCCGGGTTCTCGGCCTCGCTCATTCTTCGCCGCCGATCCGAGCGAGCTCGGCGAGGCTGTCGATTTCCGCCTGTTGTCCCACCTCGATCGCCTCCTGGTCTCCGATCACCCACACATGGTTGTAGAAGGCGCGCGTCGGATCGTCCGTGTAGCCCGGCTTCACGTCGAGCAGGTAGTCGCGCAGCGCCGCGGGAAGCGTACCGGCGTCGTCGCTGAGCAGCAGAGGCCCCCAGGTGCCGGAGGCCGAGAGCGGCGCCGCGGCGGCCGCGTCGAGGGGCTCGTCGTCGCGGGCGACGACGAATCCGTGACCGGGGTCGTTGACGTTCCAGCCGAAGTCACCGTCCGAGAAACGGGCGAGGGCGATCGCGTTCTGGACCGGGTCCTCGCCCGCGACCCTGCGCACGGTCGGGGCGATCGCGACGATCTTGCGCAGGACGTCGGAAGAGATCGCGTCGGACGGGCCGAGGACGTAGACGGGGACCTTCGGGTTCTTGCGCAGCGCGGCGGCGGTCTCGGCCGGAAGTCGATCGCGCCCGGCGAAGAGGACGGGGTCGCCGGAGCGGGCGGCCCAGGCGGCGGCCGGCATCGCGAACGCCGGCCGTTCGAGCGGGGCGACGACGAGATGCCGTGGCGGCCTGCCGAGAAGACGCTCGCGAAGCGCCGCCACCGCCGCCGCCACCGCCGCGGCGCCCTGTGCCTCGACCCGTTGCGTCCTCGCCGAGGCCGGCGCCGCCGCCTCCCCGATCGAGAAGACCTGCGCCCGCTTGGTCGCCCTGCTCCCCTGGGGATCGAGGCGGGCCAGGGCTTCGGAGCTGACGTTCGGGAGCCGATCGCCGTCCGAGACCAGGATCGGCGCTCCGATCGGCTCGGCCATCAGGACCGCGGCGGCGAGACCGCCGGCCCAGTCATCGGCGTCGACGAACGTCACCGCGGCCGGCCGGTCCGCAGCCGTCGAGGCAGGGAAGACCGCGAGGGCGGCCGCGGCGGCGTTCGAGGCGGGATCGGCTCCCCCGATCCGGGTCGTGTTCTTGGTCGCGAATGCCGGGTAGCCGAGCTCGTCGACCTCGACGTCATCGGCGGCCGGCTCCGGCTCGTCGCGGGCGACGCCGCCGACCGGCGGCGCGGCGCCCTCGACATCGGGTTTCTGGCCACCACCGCCGACGATCGCCGCGACGATGAAGATCGCCGCCAGGGCGACCGCGCCGCCGACCAGCTTCAGCGGCAGCGGCAGGCCCTTGCCGGGGGGCTTGGGAGGCTTCGGGGGCTTCGCGGGCGTCGACTTCGTGGGGGAGGGCGGCGGCGCGGGGGTGCCCTTGCTCGGCACCTCGGCGTTGATCGGCTTCTCCTTGCCCACGCGAGAAAGCTACATGCGCGGGACTGGCTGGCTGGTCAGATAGTCTGATTGACTGACCAGTCAGTCAACGACTTGGTCGAGGCAGTAGACGGCTATCAGGCAAGCAGAGAGGACCGGATGGATTTCGCACTCAACGAGGAGCAGCTGGAGTACCGGGAGAAGTGTCGAGCCTTCGCCCGCGACGTGATCCGCCCCGCCGCGCGCAAGCACGACGAAGAGGAGAGCACCCCCTGGGAGGTCATCAAAGAGGCCCGCAAACAGGGTTTCGGCGGCCTCGAGGCGATCCAGCGCAACGCCTCCGACCCGGAGGGCCAGCTCCAGGTGATCGCCGCCGAGGAGTTCCATTGGGGTTGCGCCGGCACCGCCCTGGCGGTCTCCGGCTCCGGTCTCGCCGCCGCCGGCATCGCCGCCTCCGGCACTCCCGAGCAGATCGCCCGCTGGGTCCCCGAGTGCTTCGGCAGCGGCGAGGACATCAAGCTCGGCGCCTACGCCGTGACCGAGCCCCAGGCCGGTTCCGACGTCAAGAGCCTGAAGACGACCGCCAAGCGCGACGGTGACGAGTGGGTCCTCGACGGAACCAAGGTCTTCATCACCAACGGCGGCATCGCCGACGTCCACGTCGTCGTCGCCACCGTCGATCCGACCCTCGGAACCCGCGGCCAGGCCTCGTTCGTGGTCGGCAAGGACACCCCCGGTCTGACCCAGGGCAAGAAGGAGAGCAAGCTCGGGATCCGCGCCTCCCACACCGCCGAGGTCGTGCTCGAGGAGTGTCGGATCCCCGCCGAGAACCTGCTCGGTGGCGAGGAGAAGCTCGAGAAGAAGCTCGAGCGCGGCCGCTCCGGCCAGAAATCGCGGTCCGGCGCCGATGCCCTCGCGACCTTCGAGATGACCCGGCCGCTGGTCGGGGCCTCGGCGCTGGGCATCGCCCAGGCCGCCTACGAGTGGACCCTCGAGTACCTCGACGGGCGCTCGGACGGCGGCACGCCGCTGCTCCAGAGCCAGCGGATCCAGCAGACCCTCGCCGACGTCGCGACCGAGATCGAAGCCGCCAGGCTGCTGGTCCAGCGCGCGTCCTGGATGGGCCGCAACGGGATCCCGATGCGCGGCGGTCAGGGCTCGATGTCGAAGCTCAAGGCCGGCGACGTGACGATGTGGGCGACGACGACCCTGATGGACCTCGTCGGCCCCTACTCGTGGAGCACCGATTGTCCGCTCGAGAAGTGGTTCCGCGACGCCAAGATCTACCAGCTGTTCGAGGGCACCGCCGAGATCCAGAGGATGGTCATCTCGCGGATGCAGGCCCGCGAATACGCCGAGCGCCTCGGCTACGCGGCCGAGGTCGCCGAGCGGGCGATCAAGGAGCCGGAGAAGGAGCTCGCCGCGGCGTAAGCTCGGGGCGTGCACGGCCACGCCCACGACCACCGGCACGCGTTGGAGGCGCGCCGGGCCGACAGCAGGAGGCGGTTGTGGATCGCGCTGGCGATCAACGGCGCCATGGTCTTCGTCCAAGTCGCCGGCGGGCTGATCACCGGCTCGCTGGCGGTGCTGGCCGATGCCGGCCACCTGCTCTCCGACGCGGGCTCGATCGCCCTGGCGTTGCTCGCCGCAACCCTCGCCTCGCGGCCGGCGGGAGCCCGACGGACCTTCGGCTACCAGCGCACCGAGGTTCTCGCCGCGCTCGCCAACGGCCTGCTGCTGGTCGTCGTCTCGGTGGCGATCGCGATCGCCGCCTTCGGTCGCCTCGACGACCCGCCCGGGATCGACGGCGCCGGCGTCCTCGCGCTCGGCCTGCTCGGACTGGCCGGCAACGTCGCCGCGACCGTGGTCCTGGCGGGAGGGCGGAGGGAGGACCTCAACCTCGAGGGCGCCCTGCGCCACTCGGCAGCCGACGCTCTCGGCTCGCTCGGTGTGGTCGTCGCCGGCGCCTTCGTCCTGCTCGGCGGCTCGACGATCGTCGACCCGATCGTCGGCCTGGCGATCGCGGCGCTGGTGCTGGCCTCCTCGTGGCGCCTGATCAAGGAGCCGGTCGAGGTCCTGATGGAGACCGCCCCGGAGGGGTTGGACGTCGACGAGCTCGGCGCCGCGATCTGCTCCCAGGGAGGGGTCCGCTCGGTCCACGACCTCCATGTCTGGACGGTGACGCCGGGCTTCGGAGCGCTCTCCGCCCACGTCGTCGTCGCCGAGGGCTCCGACCGCGATCTCGCCCTCCGCAGCCTCGAGGTGATGCTGCACGAACGCTTCGCGCTCGACCACACGACGCTCCAGATCGAGGAGGAGGCCAGCCAGGAGCTGCTCGAGGTCCGTCGCTCGCCCGAGCAGGGCTGAGCGCAACAGGGGTTGCACGAGCCGGCCGCCGGCGCTGCCGGGGAGGCCGGTTGGCTAGCCTCGCTTCGATGTTCAGACCTCGCCCTGCCCCGGCGACGGCCGTCCTCCTGGCCGTTGCGGCGGCGCTCGCCATGACGCTCCTGGCCGCGCCCTCGGCCCCCGCCGAGGACCTCCAATCGGAGCTCGAAGAGAAGGAAGCGAAGCTCTCCGACGTGCGTGAGAAGGAGGGCGTCCTGACGACGACGATCAGCCGCTACGGCGATCGCATCGAGCGGCTCACCGCCGAGGTCGCGGCGCTTCGCACCGAAGAGGCCGCCGTCCGCGAGCGCCTCGTCGCCAAGCAGGCAGAGCTCGACTCCGCGGTCGCGGAGCTCGACACCGCCCGCCGGCACCTTACGGTCGTCAAAGCCCGCCTGCGGCGGGCGCTCGACGCGCTCCGCGACCGCCTCGTCGCGATCTACGAGAGCGGCTCCCCCGATGTCCTCAGCATCATCCTCGGCTCCGACGACTACGAAGAGATGGTCAGCCGCACCGAGTACCTGGAACGGATCCACGGGATGGACGAGGCCGTCGTCGGCCGGGTCCGGGAACTCCGCGATCAGGTCAAGGAAACGGTCCACCGCCTGCGCACGGTCAAGGACCGGATCGAAGCAGCCCGCGACGCGATCGCCGCCGAAGAGCAGCAGCTCGCGAGCGCCCGCCAGGCCGTCCAGAGCCGTCAGTCGGCGCTGGTCTCGGTGCGCTCGGAACGGATGGCGGCGCTGGATCGGATCAGCGCCCACGAGCACGAGCTCGACGGCGACGTCGCCGAGATCCAGGCCGAAATCGCCGCCACGCTCTCCGGTTACGGGTCCTCGCCGCTGCCGGCCGGGCCGATCAAACCGGGCAGCGCCGGCGGCCTGATCTGGCCTGTCGACGGCCCGGTCGTCTCCGGCTTCGAAATGCGGTGGGGCCGGCCCCACACGGGCGTCGACATCGCCGTGCCGGCGGGAACGCCGATCCGGGCCTCGGCCTCGGGCTCCGTCGTCCTCCTCCAGGGCGACGCGGAAAGCGGCGGCTACGGCAACTTCACCTGTGTCGACCACGGCGGCGGGCTCTCGACCTGTTACGCGCACCAATCCTCGTTCGCGGTCGGCTCCGGGCAGAGCGTCTCGCAGGGGGACGTGATCGGCTACGTGGGCTGCACCGGCCACTGCTTCGGCGACCACCTCCACTACGAGGTGCGGATCAACGGCGAACCGACCGACCCGATGGGCTACCTCTAGCCGCCCGGTGGTCGACCAACCGTCGACCGCTCCTCGGAAGTCCCAATTTTCGGTACCGCCCCGCGGGTATCCCCTGCCACGCTGGGTACCTCCACTGGATCGGGGAATACGGATGATCCGCCAAGCGCACTCCTACCTTGCCGGCGCGGTGTCGGGAACCGTGCTGATCGCCGCCGCGGTGGTCGGCTTCGTGATGCTCGTCTCGCTCCAGACGGTCCGGGACTGGCCGATCGCCGGCCTCGTCGACGACGATGAGCCTGCCCGGACCTCGAGCGCCGGGGACGGTGACGATGCGGGCGCCGATCGGAGCGCCGGGTCGTCACGCGACGCGACCGCCGACGGCGTCGGCACGGCCAAAGCCGGCGGCGACGGCGAGCGCTCGGCGGCCGCCGGCGCCGGAATCGGCTCCAGCGGCGGACCCTCGACCGGCTCCGGGACCGAAGCGGTCGGCTCTGAGCCCGGAGGCGGCGGCTCCGGCGGCGGCGGAGGAAGCGGAGGCGGCGGCGAATCGACCGGCGCGGCCGCGAACCCCGGGACCGCAGCCGGCGGCTCGACGGGCGGCTCGAGCGGCGGCTCCGGCGGCTCCGGCGGCGGCGGATCGACCACGCCGACTCCCAGCCAGACCGTCACCGACACGGTCAACGGCACCGTCAACGGCGTCGATCAGGCCACCGGTGGGGTGGTCGGCGCGACCGGGGTCGGCAAGACGGTCGAAGACACGGTCACCGGCGTCGTCGGCCCGGAATCCCCGGTCGGCAAAGTCGTCGACGGCACGGTCGACACGGTCGGCGGCGTGCTCGGCGGCAAGCGCTAGTCGATCAACCCCCTCCAACCGTCACAATGCCCGTCTCATGGCGGAGCGAGGACAGACGGTGGCGGACCCGATCGCGGGCTCGGCGGTCTTCCCGACCGGGAGCCGCGTCAACGAGGCGGGCCATCTCGAGGTCGGCGGTTGCGACGTCGTCGACCTCGCCGCCGAGCACGGGACCCCGGCCTACGTCTACGCCGAGGACGACATGCGCGGACGGGCCCGGGCCTACCGCGAGGCGTTCTCCGGGCACGGCCTCGAGTTCGAGATCCTCTTCGCCAGCAAGGCCTTCCCCTGCACCGCGGCCTACCGCCTCTTCGCCGAGGAGGGCCTCTCGGTCGACGTCGCCTCGGGCGGCGAGCTGCACATGGCGCTGCGCGGCGGCTTCGACCCGGCGCGGATCCACATGCACGGCAACAACAAGTCGGACGAGGAAATCCTGCTCGCCGCGCGCTCCGGCGTCCGGCACCTGATCCTCGACTCGTTCGACGAGATCGAACGCTGCGAACGCCTCCTCGACGACCCCCAGGACGTCCTGGTGCGCGTCACCCCGGGGATCAAGCCCTCCACCCACGACTACATCACCACCGGCCAGCTCGATTCGAAGTTCGGCTTCGGCCTCGAGGACGGCCTCGCCGCCGAGGCGATCGAGCGGGTTCTGGCATCGGACTCGATCAACCTGGTCGGCCTCCACGCCCACATCGGCTCGCAGATCTTCGAGCTCGAGCCCTACACGCTGGCGATCCGGGCGCTCGGCGAGCTCGCCGGCGACTGGTGCCGGGTCGTCAACGTCGGCGGCGGGCTCGGGATCGCCTACACCGCCGAGGACGAGCCACCCTCGATCGACGCCTACGCGGAGGTAAAGGCGAGGGGCGTCGCCGAGGTCTTCGGCGAGGACGTCACGATCCTGGTCGAGCCGGGTCGCTCGCTGGTCGGAAACGCCGGCGTCACCGCCTACCGGGTCGGGACCGTCAAGGAGATCCCCGGGGTTCGCACCTACGTCGCCGTCGACGGCGGCATGTCGGACAACATGCGCCCGATGCTCTACGGCTCGCGCTACGAAGCGCTGATCGCCGACCGCGCCGCCGAGGCGCCCGACACCCCGGCGACGATCGCCGGCATGCACTGCGAGTCCGGGGACGTGATCGTCCGCGAGGCGCTGCTCGCCGGGGCCCCTGCGGTCGGCGACGTGCTCGTCACCCCGGCCACCGGCGCCTACGGGCATTCGATGGCCAGCAACTACAACGGAGTGCCGCGGCCGCCGGTCGTCTTCTGCCGGGACGGGGAAGCTCGCGTCGTCGTTCGTCGCGAGACCTACGAGGACCTGACCGCACGCGATGAGTGACGATCCGGTTCGCATCGGCCTGCTCGGCAAGGGCACGGTCGGCGGCGCCTTCGCCGAGCTGATCGCCGAGCGCGCCGGCGCGATCGAGGCCGCGACCGGCCGCCGTCCCCTGGTCTCCGGCGTCCTCACCCGCAGCGAGGGCGATTTCGGCCAGATCCTCGAGCAGGCCGATGTGATCGTCGAGCTGATCGGCGGCGTCGACCCGGCGCGCGATCACGTCGAACAGGCGCTGCGAGCCGGCAAGCCGGTCGTCACCGCCAACAAGCAGCTCCTCGCCCAGCACGGGGACGAGCTCTTCGCGCTGGCCCGCGAGTCGGGCGTCCAGCTGCGCTTCGAGGCGGCCGTCGCCGGCGTGATCCCGATCGTCCGCGTGATCCAGGAGAGCTTCGGCGCCACCGAGATCTCGCGCGTCTTCGGCATCGTCAACGGGACCACCAACTTCATCCTCAGCGAGATGGCGTCGACCGGCGCCTCCTACGAGGACGTCCTCGACCGCGCCCAGAAGCTGGGCTACGCCGAGGCCGACCCGACCGAGGACGTGAACGGCGCCGATGCGGCGGCGAAGATGGCGATCCTCGCCCGGCTCGCGTTCCACACCCCGGTCGCGTTCGACCAGGTCGTCTACGAAGGCATCGAGACGATCCAGCCCGACGACCTCGCCTACGCGAAGGAGCTCGACCTCTCGCTGAAGCTGCTCGGGATCGCCGAGCGACGGGGCGGCGGCATCAGCGTCCGGGTCTTTCCCTGCTTCCTCTACGGCGGCCACCCGCTGGCGCCGGTCGGCGGTCCCTTCAACGCGGTGATGGTCGAGGCGCCGGCGATCACCGAGGTGACGATGTCCGGACCGGGTGCCGGCGGCGTCCAGACCGCCTCGGCGGTGCTCGGCGACCTCGTCTCGATCGTTTCCGGCGAGGCGCCGGTCCACGAGCCGATCGCCGAGCTCGAGGTCGTCTCCGACGTCAGCTCCTCCTTCTATCTCCACCTCGAGGTCGCCGACCAGCCGGGGGTGCTGGCGCGGATCGCGCAGGTCCTCGGCGACAACGGCGTCTCGGTCAAGAGCGTCGTCCAGCGCGGGATCGGCGACGACGCCCGGCTCGTGATGGTCGTCCACGAATGCCTCGAGTCGCGCTTTGCCGCCGCCCTCGCCGCGATCGGCGAGCTCGACGACATGCGCTCGGCGCCGCGCTCGATCCGGGTCATCGAGGAGGAGGACTTCGCTTGAGCCACGGGGCTCTGATCGAGCGCTACAGGGACAAATTGCCGCTCGAGCCGGGAGACCCGGTGGTGACGCTGAACGAGGGCTCGACGCCGCTGATCGAGGCGCCGCGCCTCTCGGATCGGATCGGCGCCCGCGCCTATATCAAGTTCGAGGGCGCCAACCCGACCGGCAGCTTCAAGGACCGCGGCATGACCGTCGCCGTCTCGCGCGCGAAGGGTCGCGGCGCCGAGGCGGTGATCTGCGCCTCGACCGGCAACACGGCGGCGAGCGCCGCCGCCTACGCGGCGCGGGCGGGGATGCGGGGTGCGGTGATCGTCCCCGAGGGCAAGATCGCGATCGGCAAGCTCGCCCAGGCGCTGATGCACGGCGCCCGCGTGATCGCGCTGCGGGGGAACTTCGACGATGCCCTGACGATCGTTCGCGAGCTCGCCGAGAAGCACCCGATCGAGCTCGTCAACTCGGTCAATCCCTATCGGATCGAGGGGCAGAAGACCGCCGCCTTCGAGGTCGTCGAGGAGCTCGGCGAAGCCCCGGGGGCGCTCGCGATCCCGGTCGGCAACGCCGGCAACGTCACCGCTTATTGGCGCGGCTTCCAGGAGCTCGGCACGGCCCCCGTTCTCTACGGGTTCCAGGCCGAGGGGGCGGCGCCGCTCGTCTCCGGATCTCCGGTCGCCGAGCCGGAGACGGTCGCCTCGGCGATCCGGATCGGCAACCCGGCGCGCTGGGAGGAGGCGATGGGCGCGTTCACCGGCTCGCGGGGGCGGGTCGCCGCGGTCAGCGACGAGGAGATCCTCGACGCCTACCGTTGGCTCGCCGCCAACGAGGGAGTCTTCTGCGAGCCAGCCTCGGCCGCCTCGGTCGCCGGCCTGATCGCCCACGGCCTGCCCGTCGCCGAGGAGGGCCCGCCGCCGGAGACGGTCGTCTGCGTCCTCACCGGCCACGGTCTCAAGGACCCCGACACCGCGCTCTCGAAAGCACCGGCGGTCGTCAACTGCGAGAACGAGCTCGGCGCCGTCGAGGAAGCGGTCTTCGAGGAGCGATGACCAGCCGTCGCCGCCTCGTGCGAGTCCCGGCCTCCTCGGCGAACCTCGGGCCCGGCTACGACGTGTTCGCCGCGGCCGTCTCCCTGCACCTGGAGCTGGAGGTCGAGGAGACGGGCGAGTTCTCGCTCGAGCCGGGCGACGCGAGCCTCCCCGACGGCCGCGAGAACCTCGTCGTCCGCTCCTTCGAGAGCCTGCGCCCCGCCGACGGCGTCGCCTTCCGGATGCGCTCGGAGATCCCGTTGACGCGCGGCCTCGGCTCGAGTGCCGCGGCGATCGTCGCCGGCCTGGTGGCCGCCGACCATCTCTACGAGCTCGGACTCTCCAAGCAGGACCTGCTCGACCGGGCGACCGAGCTCGAGGGGCATCCCGACAACGTCGCCGCCGCGATCCACGGCGGTTTCGTGGTCTGCGGCACGCGCCAGGAAGGCCACCCGACCGCCGCCCGCTTCGACCCTCCGTCGGGGCTCGAGGGGATCGCGGTGATCCCGCCCGATGAAGTCTCGACCAAACAGGCCCGCTCGGCGATCCCCGAGGAGGTGCCGCTGGCCGACGCGGTCGCCAACGTCTCCGCCGCGTCACGTCTGATCCTGGGGCTGAAGAGCGCCGACCTCGACCTCGTCTCCGACGGCCTCGTCGACCGCCTCCACCAGGACTACCGCGAGTCGCTCTACCCGCGCTCGATGGAGGTCGTCCACGCGGCTCGGGAGACGGGTGCTTTGGGCGCGACGATCTCCGGCGCCGGCCCCACGGTCCTGGTCTGGACGACGGTCGAGGAGGCCGGCGGCGTCGCCGCCGAGCTGAAGCGGCGCCACGGGGATTGGGCGGAGGTCCGCCGACTCCCGTTCAGCCCCCTCGGCGCCGACGTCCCGGAGCTGTGATCCGAGTGGACTGGGTGGTTCAGATCGGGCTGATCGAGCTGGCGCTCGGGGGGCTGCTCGGCTGGGCGATGGTGCTGCGCCAGGAGAACCCCGATTTCCTGCGCCGGATCGGCGTCGTCGCCCCGCAGCGGATTCGCCAGGTCCACCTCGACTACGTGATGATGGGCCTGATCCTGATCGCCGTCGGCCTCGCGATTCCCGACCTCTCGAACGCGATCGCGATCCCGCTCGTCTTCGGCACCCTGGTCAACCCCTTCCTCTTCGTCCCCCTCGCCTTCGACCCCGAGATAGACAAGCGGGCCTGGTACCGCGCCCTGGCCGTGGTCTCCTTCATCGGCGTCAGCGGCGGCCTCCTAGCCGCCGCCATCACCGGCCCCACCTGATCCGTCGCTTCAGCCATTCACCACACCCTGGTGGGGAAAAGTGCTGAAGCGTGTCAGTCGAGGAGGCCGACCTGGCGAAGGATCGAGATGCTGTCGGAGTAGACGTCCTTGCGCTTGACCAGGCCGTCGTCGAAGGGGATGACGTCGAGGCCGTCCCAGCGGACCGTGTTGCCGGTCGGCTCGGCGACGAGCTCGCCGCGGGTCATCCGGTTCGCGTGGGTCGCGGTCGCGGTCCATTCCTGGACGACGAGGCCGGGCTTGACGTACAGGCGGCGGGTCTCGAAGGCGATGTCGGGCCAGGTCTCGAAGATCGCGGCGATGTGCCCGCGGGCCTCCGGGCCGCTCGCCGACTCGCCGGCGGTGTGGTTCTCGAAGACCATGTCGGGGGAGTGCATCGCCATGATCGCGTCGAGGTCGTGGGCGTTCCAGGCCGCGTTGTAGCGGTCGATCGCTCCGCGCAGCATCTCCTCGGAATCCACAGCCACCTCCTCGTCGGGGAACCGGGTCGAGGTATGTTCGCACGAGAATCCTCGACCGAACGGAGGGCCGGATGGCCGACTACTCGATCAAGCACCGCGACGAGTTCGAGCGCATGGAGGGGTCCGGCGAGTCGACCTGGATGCTGGCCCGCAAGGCGCTCGGCACCGACTGCTTCGGCTACAACCTGGTCGAGATCGGCCCCGGCGGCCAGATCCCCGAGCACGACGAGACGGGGAGCGGTCAGGTCGAGCTCTACCTGATTCTCGAGGGCGAGGCGGTGATGCGGCTCGGCGGCGAGGACCATCCGGCGCCGGCCGGCACCTTCGCCTCGATCGAGCCGCCGGCCACCCGCACGATCCTCAACCGCTCCGACGCGCCGGTCGTCGCGATGGTCGTCGGCGTCCAGCCGGAGGGCGGCTACGAGCCGATGAGCTGGGGCTGAGGCCGATTTTCTCCGGGCCCGGGATCCGTCCCTATAATGCGTCGACTTGTAGACCCGTCGCGCGCCCGCTCGAAGAAGGCGTGGAACCCGGGAGGTAGGAGTGAAGAACCAGTCTCAGCCCCATGGCGAGGGCTTCCGCTACTCGCCTGAGCGCCCGTACAAGCCGCTCGTATCGCCACCCAGCGTCGAGGACAAGGACGCTTGCGCGATCTACGCCTCGGTCCGACGCGACGCGAAGCCGAGCCATGAGCCGATCGAGCTCGCGATCCCGGCCCTCCAGAAGATGCTCCACCGCGCCGGCAACGTCGACGGAGAGGGCGACGGCTGCGGCGTCCTGATCGACATCCCGCGCAAGATCTGGGCCGAGGAGGTTCGCTCCGGGGGCCACGACCCCTCGCTGACCCTCGACGACGCCTTCGCCGTCGCCCACATCTTCGTCGAGCGCTCGCAGGATCGCGACAAGGTCCAGCACGACGCCCGCAATCTCCTGCGCGAAGGCGGCTTCCGGATCCTGGCCGAGCGGATCGGCATGGTCGAGTCGCCCGCGCTCGGTCCGACCGCGCGCGAGGAGGAGCCCCACTTCTGGCAGATCGCCGGCCTCGTTCCCGACGCCACCACGCGCGACGGCGTCCTCTTCGACCTCCTGATCGAGCTCGAGCAGAAGCTCGGCGTCCACGTCGCCTCGTTCTCGGCGACGACCTGCGTCTACAAGGTGATGGGAGCCCCGACCGTCCTCGGCTCCTATTACCCCGACCTGCGCGACGAGCGCGCCGAGACGATCGGCTGCTTCGGCCACAACCGCTACTCGACCAACACCTGGCCCTCGTTCAAGCGGGTCCAGCCGTTCTCGGTCCTCGGCCACAACGGCGAGATCAACACGATCGAGCAGCTGCGCCAGGAGGCGCGCATGCTCGGGGTCCCGATCGAGCCCGGCTCCTCCGACTCCCAGGACCTGAACCGGACGATCGACACGATGGTCAGTCGCGTCGGCCTCAGCCTCGCCGAGGCAATGGAGATGGTCCTGCCGCCGATCGTCGAGGAGATTCGCAAATTCCCGCCGGAGCTGCACCGCTTCTACATGTACCTGCGCCAGACCATGGGTCCCTACTCGCAGGGCCCGGTGGCGCTGATCGCCCGTCACACCGACGAGTGCGTGTTCTCGGCCGACGCCCTGGGCCTGCGCCCGCTCTGGCAGGTCGAGACCGAGGACGACTTCGTCTTCAGCTCCGAGCCGGGCGTCGTCTCGGTCTCGAAGATGATCTCCGAGCCGAAGCCGCTCGCACCCGGGGAGAAGGCCCTGGTCACGATCGACCGCCAGGCCAAGCGCTCGACGCTGCATTCCCACGACGAGATGCTGCGGATCGTCCGCAAGCGCTGGCTGGCACGGGCGGGCGACGAGGACGCCGGACCCTACGACCGCGCGCTCGACGCCGGCGGGCCGCTCGAGGGCGGCGAGGTGCCGGGCTACTCCGACGCCGGCCCCGAGGAGCCGGTCAAGGTCTCCGACCGCATCCTCGCCGGCTTCGGCTGGCAGCGAGACGACGTCAAACTGGTCCAGCAGATGGCCTCCAACGGGGCCGAGCCGGTCGGCTCGCTGGGCTACGACGGCCCGCTCGCGGCGCTCTCCCCGGAGCGCCAGAACCTCGCCGACTACTTCAAGGAGACGGTCGCCGTGGTCACCAACCCGGCGATCGACCGCGAGCGCGAGATGGAGCACTTCTCGACCCGCGCGGTCTTCGGCCGCCGCCCCTCGTTCGACAGCGCCGCCGAGGACAGCGGCACCGTCGAGGTCGCCTTCCCGGTCATCCTCGGCGGCCACCACGGCCTCGCACCGCTCTCCGACAAGACCTACCGCCGCATCGCCCGTGAGCACAGCACCTACCTGCTCGAGGACCTCTGGGAGGAGTTCCGCGGCCGCGCCGACGCGGTCGACATCTCCCTGCTCGAGTCGGAGACGACCCAGGGGGCGATCGAGCGGCTCAAGCAGGAAGCGGTCAAGAAGGTCCGCGACGGCGCCGAGCTGCTGATCCTCACCGACCGCACCGTCCACGACGGCGAGCGACGCTACCTCGACCCGCACCTGGCGACCTCGGCGATCGACCAGGCGCTGAAGCAGTTCAAGGTCGAGCCCGGCGAGGTCAACCTGCGCCGGCGCTGCGGCATCGTCCTGCGCTCGGCCGCGGTCCGCAACGTCCACGACGTGATGCTGGCGCTCGGGCTCGGCGCCAACGGCGTCTGCCCCTACACGATGGTCGAGGTGATCTGCGTCGAGGACTACGAGACCGACGTCTCCAACCTCTGCGACGCCCTCACCAAGGGGATCGAGAAAGTGATCTCGACGATCGGCATCCACGAGGTCCGGGGCTACGCCCGCCAGTTCTCCTCGATCGGGATCAAGCCCGAGCTCGCCGAGATCTTCCAGACCGAGGCCTTCGCGGCGTCGGCGACGGGGGGCGCCGGCTTCAGCGACCTCGACGAGGACAGCAACGAGCGGGCGCGGATCCTCTCCGGCGACGAGGAGGCGAAACCGGCGAAGACGTTCCGCTTCTACCCGAAGGTCTACAAGGCGGCGATCGCGACCGCCAACGGCTCCGGCAACTACGCCGAATACTCGGAGAAGGTCCGCGACCTCGAGCGCCAGAACCCGATCTCGATGCGCCATGTGATGGGCCTCAAGGGGGATCGCGATCCGCTCCCCGATCCCAGCGTCGTCGATGCCGGCGTCGGCCATCACGACTACCCGGTCGTGATCTCATCGATGAGCTTCGGCTCGCAGTCGGAGCCGGCGTTCCGCGCCTACGCGGAGGCGGCTCGCGAGATCAACGTGCTCTGCATGAACGGCGAGGGCGGCGAGATCCGCGACATGTACGGCCAGTACCGCAAATGGCGCGGCCAGCAGGTCGCCTCCGGCCGCTTCGGGGTCTCGGCGGAGATGATCAACTCCTCCTACGTCGCCGAGATCAAGATCGGCCAGGGGGCGAAGCCCGGCGAGGGCGGCCACCTGCCGGGGAAGAAGGTCTCCGAGAAGGTCGCCGCCGCCCGTAACGCGGCGCCGGGCACCGACCTGATCTCGCCCTCCAACAACCACGACCTCTACTCGATCGAGGACCTCGCCGAGCTGATCGACGAGCTCAAGACCGTGAACCCGGACGTCCGAGTCTCGGTCAAGGTCCCGGTCGTCCCGAACATCGGCACGATCGGCCTCGGGATCGCCAAGGCCGGCGCCGACATCATCACCCTCTCGGGCTTCGAGGGGGGCACCGGCGCCGCCCGCCAACACGCTCTGCGCCACGTCGGACTACCCTCCGACATCGGCACCCGCGCCGTCCACAGGGCGCTGATGGAGGCGGGGATCCGCAACCGCGTGGAGATCTGGGCCGACGGCGGTTACCGCACCGGCCACGACATCGTGAAACTGCACTGCCTCGGCGCCAACCGCGTCGGCTTCGGCACCCTGGCGATGGTCAGCCTCGGCTGCACGATCTGCCGCGGCTGCCAGCTCGACACCTGCCACGTCGGCATCGCGACCCAGATCGAGACCACCGAGCAGGCCCAGGAGCACGGGCTGAAGAAGTTCACCCCGCAGGAGGTCGACCTCGCGGCCGAGAGCTGCGCCCGGTTCTTCCGCGAGATGGGCGAGGAGGTCAAGGAGGTCGTCGCCTCGCTCGGCTACGACCGCGCCCAGGACCTGGTCGGTCGCTACGACCTGCTCGAGCAGGTCTCCCACGCCGACGAGCTCGACCTGGCGCCGCTGATCACGCCGCTGGAGGAGTTCCTCGACCTCGAGCCTCTCGACCTCCCGGTCGTCGGCGAGAGCGAGGACACGAGGGCCGAGGCGGGCCTGGTCGTCGCCCATCCGATCCGGATGGAGGAGAAGCAGGCCTCGACCCAGATCGCGGCGCTGGCCCCCGAAGTCTGCGCCGGCAAGAGCGTCGAGAGCCGTTTCCCGCGCGCCGCCGATGCCAACGACCGCGTCCTCGGCACCGAGCTCTCCGGGGCGCTCTCCCGGGCTCGGATCTTCGACGGCCTCGATGCCGACGCCGACGGTGAGATCCTCGCCAACCTCGAGTTCGACGGCGGCTCGGTCGCCGGCCAGGGCTTCGGCGCCTTCAACGCATACGGGGTCGCGATCCGGGTCGAGGGCGGTGCCCAGGACGGGGTCGGCAAGACGATGCTGGGCGGGACCGTCTCGGTCCTCAAGGGCAAGGGGGCGAAGGGCCGACGCGTGAACGGGTCGGTCGGCAAGTCGTTCGCCTACGGCGCCCAGCGCGGGCGGCTCTTCGTCCAGGGCTCGGCAGACTCACGCTTCTGCATCCGCCTCTCGGGGGCCGACGTGGTCCTCGCCGGCGAGCCCGAGGAAGCGATCGACGACAGTCGTGGTTGTCTCGTCGACCGCGCCAACGCCAAGGGCTTCGCCTTCGAGTACATGACCTCCGGCCGTGCCGTCGTCCTCGGTGACCTCGGGCCCTGGGCCTGCGCCGGGATGACCGGCGGTCGCGTCTACGTGCGCCACAACGCCTACGGGATCGACGCCGAGGCGATCGAACGGCGGCTCGGAGAGGGCGCGAAGGTCGAGCTCAAGGCGCTCGACGCCGAGGGACTGCTCGACGTCGACGACCTGCTCACCAACTACGCGGAGGAGCTGAAGGCGACCTCTCAGAGCGAGGAGGCGGTGCGGATCCTCGAGCTCGCCGCCAACGCGCCCGAGAACTTCCTCATGGTCGTGCCCAACAAGGTCCAGGCGGACCCGAGCATCTCGACCGAGTAGCCGGCCTAGCGGCCCGGGCGCCGGGTGCCGATCCGGGGGCCGATGCGGCCCAGCGGGGTCTGCGGCGCCGGCGCTCGCTTCGAGGCAGGATCCGGCGCCGGGGGCGGCGAGGGGGCGGTCGGGGCCGCCGAGCCCGGGTCGGTTCCGGGGACCTGGCTGAGCCGATCGGCGATCGCGCGGATTTCCTGGAGCAGCCCGTCGAGCATCTGCTCGGTGGCGTTGTGGATCCGGACCTCGGCGCCGGCACGGTCCGCCTCGACCTGGTCGACCCGCTGTTCGAGCCTGTCGGCGCGGGCCCCGATCTCGCGCACCGAGCGTTTGATCCGCTTCTCGGACTTGCGGACCCGCCGCTTCACGTAGTCGCGGGTCTCGAGCCGCAGTTCCTCCAGCTCGGCCCGCAGGGCGGCGGCTTCACCGGCGCCCGCCGGGTCGCCCGCCGCGGCGGCGCTGCTCTCGTCGAGCATCTCCTCGACGCCGAGCCGCAGGCGCTCGATTTCCTGCTGCAGCCGCTCGCGGGCGAGCTGTGCCGCTTCGGAGATCTCGGCGCTCATCGAATCCAATGCTAGGGCCCGCGGGGGCGGAACACTCGGGCTCAGGATTCGAGAACGAAGAGGCGATAGCGGCCGATCGCGATCTCGTCGCCGTCGCCGAGGCGGGACCACTCGACGCTCTCGCCGTTCACCTGGACACCGTTGAGGCTGCGATCGTCGAGGATCCGCAGCGACTTCGGCGCCTCGCAGGCGATGATCGCGTGGCGGCGCGAGACGCTCGGGTCGTCGAGGCGGACATCGGCGACGGCGCTGCGCCCGATTCGCACCCAGCCCTCCTCGAGCGGGACGATCTCGATCTTTCCGTCATCGTCGCTGAAGGCCAGGTGGCGGCCCGGTCCGGAGAGCATCTGGCGCGCCCGCGGCATCCAGTCCGGCGGGGCGTGGGGGACGGGCGGGACCGGGAGCTCGGCGGTCTGGCCGTGCTCCTGCATCGGCTTGAAGATCGAGTCGCGGCGGAACGAGCCGCCGCCGCAGGAGGGACAGTCGGGGAGGACGTCGTTCTCCTCGAGCGAGAGATGGGTGCCGCAGCCGAGGCAGAAGAACGTGCCGAATCCAGGTTCGGACCCGGCCTCGAGGCTGTCATTGGACCCGTCGGGGCGGATCTGGATTGAGATTCGGTCCTCCTCTTCCCGTAAGTCTCCGAGCTCGATGTCGTCTCGGTGGACGGTTCGCGGATGCTCTTGTGATGATCGTAGCGTGACCGGTGGAACCCGGTCCGGTGTCCGCCAATACAATCGCGCCGCGATGGGTCCGGTCACCGCCGAGATAGACGTCGACGTCCCGCGGGAGCAGGCCTTCGCGGCGATCTCCGATCTGGCGCGCCGCCCGTCCTTCACCGATCACTTCCTCGACGGCTTCCGGCTGACCCGGATCGAGTCCAGCGGCATCGGCGCCGGCGCCCGCTACCGGGTCCGCTCGCGGCTGCGCTCGGTCTGGAACGACACGGTGATCGTCGAGCTCGAGCCGCCTCACGAGGTCGTCGAGCACGGACGCGGGGGTCGCGTCAACCGGATCCCCTCGACCACCGTCTGGGAGGTGCTCGACGGTCCCGGCGGCCTGGCCCGGGTCCGGGTCTCCTTCTGGACCGAGCCAGGCAACCCGATCGACCGCGTCCTCGAGGTCCTCGCCGGCAATGCGGGGTCGGCCGCGCGGGGCTGGCGCGAGGCCCTGCGCCGCCTCCGCGATCAGCTCGAGTCGGAGGCATCGGCGCCACCGGCGTTGGCGCCTGCCGGGGGCAACCGCTACGCGACCGGCATCCCTTAATAGACTCACGCCGCCGATGACGAGAACCAGACGACTGACCCTGCCGCTGCTCGCCGCCCTCGCCCTCGCCCTGGCGGTCTCCGCCTGCGGCTACGAGAGCCACGAGACCGAGGTCGCCGAGGGCGAGCCGGTCAAGCTCGGCGAGCTCTCCTACAACGCGATCTTCTCCCGCTTCCTCAACCCGAACGACAACGAGGACTCCGCCTACCTGGTCGGCCAGAAGCCTCCACCGCCGGGCTCGGCCTACTTCGGCGTCTTCTTCGAAGTCCAGAACGAGTCCGAAGAGACTCAGGTCCTGCCCCATTCGTTCACGATCCACGATGCCGACAAACAGAAGTTCGAGTCGCTCCCGAGCGAAAGCCTCTTCGCCTTCCCGCTGGGCGGCGAGGTCGAAGGCCAGGAACAGATCCCGGTCCTCGACTCGACGCCCGAGCAGGGCGCGATCGAGGGCTCGGTCGTCCTCTTCCTGCTGCCGGCCGAGGCCTCCGAGAACCGTCCCCTGACGCTCGAGATCGAGACCGAGGACGCCACCGGCGAGATCGAGCTCGACCTCTGATCTAGAGGCCGGCGGAGAGCACCTGCGAGGCGATCGGCGCCGAGACTTCGCCGCCCGAGGCGCCGGCGTCGACCAGCACCACCCCGACCGCCAGCCGCGGCTTCTCGGCCGGCGCGAAGGCGGCAAACCACGCGTCTTTGATCTGCACCGGTTCGGGCAGGTTCTCGGTCCCGGGCTCGGGCCCCAGCTCGGCGGTGCCGGTCTTGCCGGCGACCTGGGCCTCGGGAATCGCGCCGGCGGTCCCGGTCCCTTCGGTCACGACCCCGATCATCAGGTCGGTGAGGTCGTCCGAGAGCTGCTTCGACATCACCCGCACGGGCTCGGCATCCGGCCGCAGCCTTCTGTTGGCGACGATCGACGTCGGCTGGCGGACCCCGTCGTTGGCGATCGTCTGCGCGACCGTCGCCATCTGAAGCGGCGTCGCCAGGACCTCGCCCTGGCCGATCGCGGTCACCCCGAGGTCGAGTTCGTCGCCGATCTCCTCCGGGAGGCTCGACTCCGGCGGTTCCACTTCCCGGACGATCCGCTCCGCGTAGAGCGTCGGCGGCGAGTTGAAGCCGAAGCGCTCGGCGGTCTCGACCATGGTCTCGTTGCCGATCTCCGGCCCGAGCGGCGCGAAGTCGGCGTTGCAGGACTCGGCGAAGGCCTCGGGGAAGGTGCCGCCGCAGATCTCCCCGTTGGCGTTTTCGATGAAGCGCCCGCCGACGTTGACGCCGCTCGTGTATTCGAATTCGTCCTCGAGCGAGAGGACGCCCTTCTGCAAAGCGGCCGTCGTCGTGATCATCTTGAAGGTCGAGCCGGGCGGCTGGGGGGCGGAGTAGGCCTGGCCGGCGAGGGCGCGGACGTCGCCTCTGCGGGCGTCGAGAACGGTGACGCCGCCGGCCCGCCCGGCGAGCGCGGAGACCGCCGCTTCCTGTAGCTCGGGATCGATCGTCGTCTTCACCGGGGCGCCCTTCTCCGGTTTCCCCTTGGCGATCACCCGCGTCGCACCGCTGCTGTCGGAGACCGCCAGCAGCGAGCCGCCGGGCTTGCCGGCGAGGCGCGCGTTGAAGGCCTGCTCGAGCCCGCTGACGCCGACCGGCGTCTGCGGCGAGAACCCGTGGCGTTCGAGCTTGGGGAGGTCGTCCTCTTCGGCTGTCCCGACTTCGCCGGTGACGTCGATCGCGGCGCTGCCGAGCGGGTGCTCGCGTTCCTCGGCTTCGCCTTCGGCGAGCGCGGTTCCGTCGGCGGCGAGGATCGCCGCCCGGGGGGCGAGTTCGATCGCGTTCTCGAGGTGCTCGCCCTCGTCGAGCCCGGGGAAGACGAGGTTCGGTTCCCAGCCGATGCCGCCGTCCTCGTAGGACAGCTTCAGTTCCGCCTCGACCTTGCCGAATGCGACCGTCCTCATGTCCATCGGCACCGGCACCACCGACGCGCCGTCGCCGGAGCCGGGGTCCCCGGGCGACCCCGCTTCGACCGAGCGCAGGGTCGCCACCCCCTCGGCGTCGCGGTAGGCGATGACGAAGTCGTTGATCTCGATCGCCTGTTTCGAGGCGGGGTTCAGCTCTTTGTACATCTGCGCGAATTCCTGGTTCTCCCAGGCCTCGGTGAAGCGCTTGGCGGCATCCTTGGGCGGCGAGCCGGGGACCCCCATCGCGGCGCCGATCGCGAAGGCGACGATCGCGATGAACGCGAGGGGAAGCGTGCGGGTGACGAGACGGCGACGCCGCTCCACCTCAGGCGGGAGGCTTTTCACTGCATGGAAATGTAAAGGTCGCCGCTCAGCCGGTGCAAGGGCCGGTGTCGACGGGGGCTTCGGCGTCGCGGAGCGCGCTTGCGACCACCGCCGCCGGAATCGCGAAGCCGCCGGGATCACCGTAGGTGGTGGTCGCGAAGATCGTCCCGAGGGCCCGCCCGCGGGAGTCGACCAGCGGACCGCCCGAGTTGCCGCTGAGGACCGACCCGCGAAGGCTGGCGATCGAGCGTCTCAGCGGCCCGCGGCCGTAGGAGTCCTCGCTGACCACCTCGCGCGTTTCCCCGAACCGCGCCGGTGCCACCGCGTAGGGCCCGTTCTCGGGGTAGCCGAGGATCGCCGCCCGCTGGCCCTTCCTGGTCTTCGGGGCGGAGGGAAGCACGGGCAGGTCGGCGCCGATCCGCAGGATCGCCAGGTCGTTCTTCGGGTCGTAGTGGACCACCGTCGCCGCCAGCGCCGCGTCCGAGCGGGTGTTGACGGTCGTGTCCTCCTCGCCGGCGACGACGTGAGCGTTGGTGACGACGAGGCCCGGGGCAGCGACCCAGCCCGAGCCCTCGATCCCCAGGCCGCAGGCGGTGCCCAGCACCCGGACGACCGAGCGCCCGGCCCGGAGGACGTCGCGGTCGGTGGCGATCGAGGGGTCGGGCCTCTCGAGCGGGGTCGCCGGGCCGACGATCGCGGGGGCGGGGTCGACCCGGTCGAGCGCGTTCAGGACCGGACCGGAGGGGGGCATCACCTGGTTGAGGCTGCGCAGGATCAGCGATCGCTGGACGTCTTCGCGGAGGTCGCCGGTCCCCGGGGTGTGGAGGGCGACGGCCCCGAACACCCAGACGACCCCGAGGGCGATGCAGGCGACCAGCATCGCGCCGCCGGCGCCGTCGGCGACATGGAGGTGGCGGCTGCGGATCAGCCTCTGGCGCAGGCCGAGGGCGAAGGTCTCGAGCGTGACCGCGACCAGCGCGCCGCCGATCAGCGCCCCCAGCGCCGCCAGCAGCGGCGTGTAGGGGGAGCTCGACCCGCCGGCGAGGACGAGCGGCGCCAGACGGCTGCCGAGCAGGGCCCCCACGGCGAACCCGAGCAGGGTCATCGCGCCGACGATCAGGCCCTGTCGGTAGCCCCAGATCGCGAGGGCCGCCGTGAAGGCGAGGATCCCGACGTCCATTGCGGTCATCGGGCAAATACAAGCAGGGTGCCGCGGCCCCGGCCCGTCTGCGACGCCCGGGCAGCGCTTATTGCTCGGCCGGGGGCACGGCCGCGCGCATCCAGGCCTCCCGCAAGGGCGTGCGGTACAGCAGCAGGCAGGGCGAGATCAGGACCAAGACCGCCTCGTCGAACGGCCCGGGGATCGGCAGCAGTCCGATTCCGGCCAGAAGCCGGATCGGCCTCGGGATGCGATCGTCGCGCGCCAGGAGCTGGAGGGCGCGGAGGAATCTGGAGAGGAATCTGACCATCGCTCTGCCTCGAGGTTGCCACACCGGGAGCCCGTCACTTACGTTCAGTAAGCTCGGATGACCGTGGGGGCTACGTCAGCGAGCCGACAGACCCAGGGAGTCTGCCCTGACTTCCACGCCGCGATCGAGCTGGTCGGCAAACGCTGGACCGGCGCGATCGTCTCGGCCCTCTCCGAGGGCCCGCTGCGCTTCGGCGAGCTCGGCAAGGCCGTGCCGGGTCTCTCCGACCGGCTGCTCTCGCAGCGGCTGCGGGAGCTCGAGGACGCGGGTGTCGTCGAGCGCGAGGTCGAACCCGGCGCCCCGGTCAAGGTCAGCTATTCGCTGACCGAGAAGGGCGCCGACCTCGGTCCGGCGATGGCCGAGCTGCGCGCCTGGGCCCGCCGCTGGAAGCGCACCGGGTAGCGCCGCCGGTGGGGGAGGCCAAACCCACGCAGGAGCGCCTCGACACCGGCCCCGAGCTGCCGGGGCCGTTCGCCGTCGGCCGCTACGCCCGCAAGCTCGAGGAAGAGATGCGCCGCCGCGCCCGGGTCTCCCTGATCGGCGAGGTGACCGGTCTCAGCAAGAGCCGGACCCAGGCCTACTTCGAGCTCCGCGATCAGGAGGGAGCGGTCCCCTGTGCGATCTGGCTGAACGAGCTCGAGAAGCTCGAACTCCCGGAGGGCGGCCTGCGCGACGGAGCCGAAGTCGTGATCGGCGGCGGGCCGGACTACTACCGCGGCAGCGGCCAGTCCTCGCCCGGCTTCTCGTTTCGCGCGACCCATATCCGTCTCGCCGGGGAGGGCGACCTACTGGCCCGGCTCGACGCGCTCCGCAAGCAGCTTCGCGCCGAGGGCCTGTTCGAGCTCCAGGGGCAGCTGGCGCGTCCGGTCCTGCCCCGCACGATCGGGGTCGTCACCGCGGAGGCCGGCGCCGCCCGGCGCGACCTGCTCGCCGGACTCCAGCGGCGGGGCTGGGAGGGGACCGTGATCTGGGCCTTCGCACCGGTCCAGGACCGCCGCGCCGCGCCCGCGATCACCGCCGCGATCCAGGACCTCGCGGCGCGGCCGCAGGTCGAGGCGATCGTCGTCACCCGCGGCGGCGGCAGCCTCGCCGACCTCTGGGCCTTCTGCGACGAGACCCTCTGCCGGACCGTCGCGATGCTGCGGGTGCCGGTGGTTGCGGCGGTCGGCCACGAGCGCGACACCACCCTGATCGACGACGTTGCCGCCGTCGCCTGCTCGACCCCCACCCACGCGGCCGAGGCGGCGGTACCGCTCGACTGCGGCGCCGCCCGGCTCTCCCTCGAGCGCTGCACCACGGCGCTGCGGCGAGCCGCCGAGGGGGCCGTCGCGGCCCGCGCCCGTCACCTCGGGGCGCTCGCGCGGGGTCCGGCGCGGGCGCTGCGGAGGGAGCGGCTGTTCCTCAATCAGAAGACCCGTGAGGTCCGGGCCGCCTCCGAGCGGGGGCTCGGCGGCCGCCACGCCCTCCAGAGCCGCGTCGCGCTCGTCCTCCGGCGCGCCGCCCGCCGGGCGGCCGGCCCCGAGCTCGCCGGCCGCCGCGAGGCGTTGCGCCGGGCCGAGATCGCCTTCCGCGCCCATGAGCCCGAGCGCACCCTCGAGCGCGGCTACGCGCTCGCCGAGGGCCCGGGCGGGGAGCCGCTGACCAGCGCCGAGGCCGCTCGCGCCGAGCGCGACATTAGTCTCCGCTTCGCCGACGGCAGCCTCGATGTGAAGCCGGCCGCGGCGGACGATGACCGATAAGCCCGACTCATACGAGGCCGCCGTCGAGCGGCTCGAGGAGATCATCGACCGGCTCGATTCCGGCCAGGCCGGCCTGCGCGAGACGCTCGAGCTCTGCAAGGAGGGCCGCGAGCTCGTCACCTTCTGCGCGGCCGAGCTCGACGCGGTCGGCGCCGGCCTCAAGGAGCTGCGGCTCGACGAGCTCGCCGAGAAGCTCGACTCCTCCGCCCGCGCCGAGTCCTGAGCGTCGGATAGGTTGGGGGGCGCCCTGGGGATAGGGCTGTCCCGTCTCTCCACCAACAATCGGAGGCATTTCATGAACGAGCGAGCCACACATCGGCCCTCGCCGGCCCTCGTGATCTCGATCCTCGCCCTGGTCGTCGCCATGGCCGGGACCGCGTTCGCGGCCACCCAGCTGCCGAAGAACAGCGTCGGCAGCAAGCAGATCAAGAAGAAGGC